>ERZ761602.81-NODE-81-length-219457-cov-28.315152_pt1 | contig 219457 bp, 173 predicted proteins | sample MGYA00512165_ERZ761602 | MGnify/ENA primary metagenome ERZ761602 (study PRJEB28899, sample SAMN02445085) | bioreactor sludge metagenome | biome: EBPR sludge; isolation source: Thorneside wastewater treatment plant | place: Australia: Brisbane, Thorneside...
GTTTCAGTTTGTGTCTGAGTGATGCGGTAGATTACGATTATTATGAAGGAGCGATAGACGTTACAGGACTGATCAACTCCTGTTCTGCGGATGCTGCCTACACAACAGTGGGAGGCACCACCGATAAAAATGCAGCCAGCTGCTGGAATACAGGTGCTACTCCTTTGTACAACCGCTGGTTTAAGTTCACGGCTCCAGCCAGTGGCAGGATCAATGTTACTGTTGATATTGGTGGAGCGAAGGGAACACAGTCCCGCACCCAGGTGGCACTGTGGCAAGCCAATGGTACTACAGAAGTTTCCTGCAACCGTTATGTTTTCAACAACGATGACGTGGTGGTGGCTTCGACTGCGTTGACACCAGGCGCTACTTATTACATTTCAGTAGATGCACAAAGCGCGGGTTACATTGGTAGTTTCAGTTTGTGTCTGAGTGATGCGGTAGATTACGATTATTATGAAGGAGCGATCAACATTACAGATACGAACAATTGGTGTTCTTCCGATGCGGCTTATACCACTGTGGGTGGAACATCAGATAAGACAGCAGCTTCCTGCTGGAATACAGGAGGAGCCCCTTTGTACAATCGTTGGTTTAAATTCACAGGACCTGCAACAGGCCTTATCAATGTAACGGTAGATGTGGGAGGGAGTAAAGGAACTCAGAACCGTACCCAAGTTGCTATTTGGCAAGCCAATGGCACCACGCAGGTAGCTTGCAACCGGTATGTATTCAATGGTGATGATGTTGTGGTAGGTGCAGTGGGTTTAACGCCTGGCGCTACTTATTACATTTCTGTTGATGCGCAGAGCGCAGGGTACATAGGCACATTTACACTTTGCGTTAATAGTACCGTTGACTACGATTATTATGAGGGCGCCTATGAAATTACTGATTTGAATAACTGGTGTTCTGCGGATGCAGCATTCACCACGGTAGGGGGCACCTCAGACAAGAATGCCGGATCATGTTGGAATACTGGTGGCACACCATTGTACAATCGATGGTTTAAATTTGTAGCCATAAGCACCGTAGCAACAATAACTGTTGACATTGGAGGATCTAAAGGTACGCAGGGCCGTACACAACTGGCTTTATGGCAATCCAATGGTACTACACAGGTAGCTTGCCAACGTTATGTTGCCAATGGAGACGATGTTACCATTGTAGCACCTGGCCTGACACCGGGAAATACTTACTACATCTCCGTAGATGCTCAAAGCGGAGGCTATGTAGGAAGTTTTACCTTATGTGTCACTAACGTTAATAATACCTACTACTCTTTCACCAATGGCAATTGGAACGCACCCGGATCGTGGTCAGCAACAGGACATGGCGGGCCGGCAGAAACCGTGTTCTTCCCTGTAAGTGGTGACGTAGCCTACATCAGAGGTCATGCCATTACCGTGGGTGCTGCAGCCAATGCAGCGGAAGTAAATATGACCGTGGCTACCGCCAACACCTCGCTGACAGTAGACAATGCTACGTTGAATGTGAGCGGAAAGCTCACGATGACAAATCCGGGCAATAATTTTTCAGGCAGTGTAACGGTACAAAATAATGGTTCATTGTTCATCAATGACAACCTGGTATTAAGCCGTACAGGAGGCAACCAGGCTTTTGGAGTAACCATCAACAATGGTTCTTCACTTACCGTCAATCGGGATCTGAATTGGAGCAGCACGGGAGGGACAGTGGTGGATAATGTATTTACATTAAATGGAACTGCTAATTTGACGGTGAACCGTGACATCAATCTCACTTCATCAGGCGGCAGACTGCTACAGTTGGTAGCTAATAACACCTCGAACATTACTGTGGCGCGTGACATCACTTTTACCGCTACTGCTGCAGGACAAGAACAAATTCAGTTGAATAATTCTGCAAGACTAAGAATTGGGAGAAACTTCGTGAGGGGTGCAACACCCTTTGGTACTTTAATAAGTAATGGCACATCTACGGTTGAATGCTTTACCAATACGCATTTGCAAACACTGGCAGGAAGTGCCGGGTCAGGCGGAGATTCATTTACCTATAATAACTTGACCATCAATAATACCCGTGTAACCACTCCACAGGTAACGCTGGGTGGAGCCGTCACTGTTAATGGTAATCTCACGCTTACGTCTGGTATAGTAAGCACTACGGCCACCAACCTACTTAACTTAAAAAATACAACAGCAACCACTATAGGAAGTACTGCCAGTTACATTGATGGCCCGATGACTTATGAAGTGGCTACCAGCACAGCCAACACCGTAAGGAATCTGCCACTCGGCAACAACGGCAGCTATCGCCCTGCGATTTTAACGGTCACTCACAGTGATGCTGCTTCAGTTATTTACACCGCGCAACATTTTATGCAGTCAGCGGCAGCGCTTGGCTACACATTACCGGGTACCATTGATAAAGTGTCCAGCGTAAGGTATTGGAGGGTGAATCGTTCTGCTGTTGCTAACCTTACCAATGCGCGCATTACTTTATACTACGGCATTGGTAGCAGCGATGGGGTTACCGATCCGGCCAATCTGCGCGTTGCCAAAACCAATGGTGCGGGCACAGTATGGTTTGATGCGGGTGGTACTGGTTCGGCAGCGGGTACAGGTACCATTACATCCAACAATTTTACAACTTTCAGCGACATCACCTTGGGAAATGCCACCGGGGGTACTAATCCACTTCCCGTTGAATTAAAAAGCTTCGAGGCTTACTATGATGGCAGCGCAGTGCAACTAGTATGGTCTACCGCCTCGGAACTCAACAATGACTTTTTTACTGTACAGCGCTCGGCAGATGGATATGAATTTACTGAGCTGGCAATTGTGCCGGGTAATGGCACCACCTCAATGCCGCATGAGTACAATGCCGTTGATATCCATCCCTTACCAGGTACGTCCTACTACAGACTGAAACAAACGGATAAGGATGGTGAATCTTCCTATTCAAAGGTGATAAAAGTGGAGGTAAACAATCATGAGAATATAGTGTTTGAGATTTATCCTAATCCTTCTGCGGGTGTAACTACTTATGCCCGAATAGGAGGGCTACAGGAAAATGAATTGGTGACAGTAACGGTCAGTGATTTGATGGGCAGAATAATTAGCACCCTGGTAAGTGAGGCAGGTACTGAAAAGTACAGAACATTGTCACTTGAAACGGATGGTTTGGCTCAGGGCACCTACATCGTCACTTTAAAGGGCTCCATCAGCGTGATCAGTAAGAGGCTGATGATCAAATGAGATTATGATTAACGAAAAAACATTGCAATAGTAAATGAACCCGTCATGTAACCCAAAAAGCAGGTGCAGGTTGCTCCTTTTATTTCTTTTTGCTTTAACCTGCTTTTTCAACAGTGATAGTGCAATGGCGCAAACAGGACCGGGTGGTGTTGGAGATCTTACCTCCAATCGCTTTTGGTATGATGCCAACCGAATTGGTCAAGCCAACAACACTGCATTGGCCACATGGATCAATAATGGTGGCAATACCCAAACTGCAGATCAGGCAACTGCTGCCAATCAGCCTCTTTTTCTAACCAACCAGATCAATGGTTTTCCAACCGTGCGCTTTGATGGTGTAAACGACTATTTAGATATCGCTTCCAATACTGATTTAGATAATGGCGGGCCCTATACCCTCAGAACTTTTTTCCTGGTCGTTAGAACGGGTGCGAATGTTACCAATCGCCAGGTGATTTTCGAAGAGGGAGGCGGATCACGTGGATTGAACATTTACATCTTTAACGGACAACTTTACTTTGCCGGATGGAATTTGGTCAATGATGGTGCCGGCTCTCCCTGGGGTTTTTCTTCCATTAATACGGCAGTCAGTACCAATACCACCTATGTGTTGAGTTATGTTTATAGTGGTAATAACCTGGGAACGGGAAATATTCAGGGATTTATCAATGGTAATTCCTTTGGTACTATACCCAATGTGGGTTTACTCTACAATCACAATCCTGGTGTATTGGGTGCTGAAATTTCCGGGTCCTATTACGAGACAGGTTCGAGTTCCACCAACGGAAAATATTTTGGAGGGGACATCTCAGAGTTCATTCATTATAACACCGCTGTAAATATTGCGCAACGCATTATCAATGAAAATTACCTGGCTGCCAAGTATGGTGTTACGCTTTCTGCCAACGACCTGTACACGATGGACACGCCAGGCAATGGCAACTTTGATCATGAGATGGCAGGTATAGGGCAGGTGGATAATCCTGCCAACAGGCATATCGATGCACAGGGTACTTCCCTTGTTCGTATTTCCGGTCCTGTAGGATTGGATGATGGTGAATACCTGATGTGGGGGCATAATAATGGTAGTACTTCACTCACGGCCAATTCGGTGGACGTGCCGGGTGCTCAAGGTGTCAATACACGATACGATAGAATTTGGCGCACTACCATGGTGGGGACATTGACCAGTTATGATGTCAGGTTTTACCTCTCTTGTACACCAGTTGCTGTAAACAACATTTATCTGTTGGTAGACATCAACGGAGATGGCAATTTTGCAGATGAGACAGTAGGTGGTGGGGGAGTACTGCTGCTGTCTAATATTTCTCCCGGTGAATACATCAGAACAGGTGTTACTTCCCTTACTACGGGCAGGCGATTTACTTTTGGCTTTGATGGTGGGGCGCCACCGATATTCCTGAGTGCCACCGGTCCCGGTGGAATAGGAGATAATTCGGTCAATCGTTTTTGGTTTGATGCCAATGACATTGCACAAGCCAACAACACTACGGTAGCAGGATGGACCAACAAAGGAGGCAATACCAACAGCTTGTCGCAGACGGTTGCTGCCAATAGGCCTACTTTTTTAACCAATCAGGTCAATGGTTTTCCCGTTGTGCAGTTTGACGGTGTGAATGATTTTTTTGATATCAACAACAACACTGATTTGAACAGTGGTGGTCCTTATTCCAACCGTACTTTTGTGACCATGTTTCGTACCGGTGGCAATGTAACTGCTCGCCAAACCCTTTATGAAGAAGGCGGAACCGGCCGTGGTATGAACATCTATATTTTCAATGGCAATCTTTACATGGGTGCCTACAATCTCAATGTAGATGCGTCAGATACCCCCTGGGGATTTGTGTCTCTGAATGCAGCCGTTACTGCCAATACCAATTACATACTTACTTATTTGTACCAAGGCAATAATTGTAAAACAGGAACGATACAAATGTACCTTAATGGGACCCTAATAGGGACCCTCAATAATATAGGCAGGTTGTTTGCGCATACAGGTGCGATAGGTATCGGAGCTACTAATACAGATACCTACTTTGAAACCGGAGCCAGTTCCGGAACGGGGCAATACTTTACTGGTGCCATCGGTGAGTTGATCATGTACAACTACAACATCAACTCAGCACAACGAATAATTATAGAAAATTATCTGGCTGCCAAGTATGCCATTACATTAACTGCCAACGATATCTACACCATGGACAATGCACCCGGTAACTATGACTTTCAGGTAGCCGGTATAGGTCGTGTTTCGCTGTTTGAATACGACAACGACTCCAGAGGTCCAGGCATCGTTCATGTCCGCAATCCATCCGGGTTAGGCGATAACGAATACTTTATCTGGGGTCACAACAACCTGGCATTGAACTCGACAGGAGTTACGGATTTGCCAGCCGGTGTAGTCGCTCGCCTCGCGAGAACATGGCGCGCTACAGAAGTGGGGGAAGTGGGCACATTTACCATTTTATTTGATCTCACCGCTGTACCAGGAAGTAAAACGGCAGCTGATTTTCGCTTGCTGATCGATCGCAATGACGATGGCATTTTTTCAGATGAAACTGTAGGCGGGGGAGGAGTGATCAGCGGTGCCACCGACCTGGGAGGCAATGTGTTTTCATTTTCTGGTATAGACATCAACAACAGTCAACGGTTTACCATTGGATCTGTCAATTCGTCCACGCCACTGCCCATCGAGTTGCTTTCGTTTACGGCATTGCGCAGTGGCAGTAAAGTGCAACTGAAATGGTCTACGCTCTCTGAATTGAACAACGACTATTTTTCTGTTCAAAGATCAGCAGATGGTATTGAGTTTTCTGAATTGTTTACTGTGAACGGTGCGGGTACCACTTCATACGCCAATCATTATGAAGCCATGGATGCGCATCCACTCCGGGGCCACTCTTATTACCGATTGAAGCAAACCGACTTTGATGGTACATCCTCCTTTTCAAAAATTGTGAAGATAGAGGCCACTCAACTTTTTGAGTTTAGCGTTTTCCCCAATCCAACGCAGGGGCCTACCTTAATTAAACTGGATGGTATTCAGTCAGACGACCATGTGCTGGTAACCGTGCATGATCAATATGGCCGCACGCTACTCAGCTTGTTGGGCAGGTCGGAACAAGGCATGATACCAATAGATGTACAGGCGCTGCCTGCAGGTGTCTATGTGGTCACCATCAGGGAAGGAGCAAGGGCGGTGAGTCATCGACTCCTCAAGCAATAGTTACTTCTCTACACGGTTGTTTTCGCGATTGATATCAGCCATTCTCTGACTGGGATCGATTTCAACAATGGCCACATCAGTTTTATCAATTGAAAAAGTGTAGGTAGGGTTGACCCAGTTCCACTTGTCTAATGGCGACCACTTTATCGATTTGTCTTCCTGACTTTTGCCACCCAGCATTTCGCTCATAGGGGTGTAAAACATTTCTTTGCTGCCATCTTTGTAAGTCACCAGCAAATCGACAGGCATAGGGAATGTGCCGGCTCTTTTCAAAGTGATGGACGTTTTACCATCTGCTGTGTTTACACTGTCGATGCCATAGTCGATGTGTTTGGTGGTAAGGATCCAGTAGCGATAGTACCATTGCAGTTGAAGGCCTGATTCTTTTTCCATGATGCGTACGAAGTCGTTGGGTTCCGGATGCCTGAACTTCCAGGTGTTGAAATACCTGCGCATGCCTCTGTAAAAGGTTTCTTCGCCCACAATGTATTTCATTTGATTGAGAAAAATGGCCCCCATGCTATAGGCAGCGGTGCCATAGGCTGTGTTGGTATTGTAATGATCGGAATGTGTACCCAACGGTTCCTGCAAGCCACGCTCTATCAGTTTGTAGTATCCGCTGTAGCTGCCTTTGTGTGGATTGTCTTTTGTATTGAAGAGATAGGCCATGGATTCGCTGCTGGCAAAACTGGTGTAGCCTTCGTCCATCCATGGGTAAAGCGGTTCGTTGTTGCCCAACACACCTTGAAACCAGGCGTGCGCTGCCTCGTGGGCTGTTACACCTACCAGGCTGGTAAAATTTCTTTCACCAGTTATGAGCGTACACATGGGATATTCCATACCACCATCACCCCCTTGCAACACGGAGTATACCGGGTAAGGATATTTTCCGAAAGTTTCATTCATAAACTGAAAGTGTTTTACGGTATATGCTTTCAGGTTGGTCCAGTTTTCTGTGGTCTTTTCACCCGGCTGGTAGAAGAAATGCAACTCGGGACCACCGGGCACCTGCGCCTTGGTGTGTACATAGTCCGGATCGGCTGTCCAGGCAAAATCGTGAACATCTTTGGCAATAAAATGCCAGTTGAGGTTTTCTTTTTGCTTTTTAATTTTTACGCCTTCGTCTTCATAACCATGGCCGATTTCATTGGGGTTTTGCAAAACGCCACTGCCCCCGATGGTCAACTTTGGGTCTATATTGATGGTGACATCGTAATCGCCCCACACACCATGGAACTCTCGTGCAATGTACTGGTCGAGGTGCCATCCCTGAAAATCGTATTCTGCCATCTTGGGATACCACTGCGTCATGGAGTAGGCAATACCTTCTGCGTTGTCGCGGCCAGACCTGCGGATTTGTACGGGCACCTGTCCTTCAAACTTCATGGTAAATACAGATTGACTGCGCGGCAGGATTGGCTTGGCCAGGTATACTGTTAATACGGTGCCGTCTACCTGATGCTTCACCTCTTGCCCGTCCTGTTTCAGGCTCAGCACTTTTTGATAACCGATTTCATCTTTGTTCAGTTTGGAGATCCTGTCCATCACCCTTTGGTCGGGGTCGGGGAGGTTGCGTGAACGCACATCCATCATGCTGCCCGGCTGAAAGGCATTGAAGTAAAGATGATAATATACTTTCCTTAGCGTGTCGTTGGAGTTGTTATGGTATATGAGCTCCTGATCTCCAGTTACTTTGTGGGTTTTTACATCCAGGGCCACGTTCATTTTGTACTCTACCCGTTGCTGCCAGCGATAGTCCTGAGCGAATAGGGTATGCGATAATACAAGTAAGGAGAGGAGGAGTAATCTTTTCATGTCTTGAATTAATTGAGGGTCTAAAATATCACTTTTTTTAATTAGATAAGAGAATTAGTTGAAAGCAGGGTAATGAGTTATGAGTTATGAGTTATGAGTTTTGAATTTTGAGTTATGAGTTATGAGTTTTTGAGTTGGGGGGTGTCTCAAAAATAAAAAACCCCACAACTTGCATTGCAGGGTTTTTCTATACCATAATTCCGAGGTTATGCGCTGGCTACCTGTACGGGCTCGGTGCGCGAGAGGTATTCATACCCACGCCAGAGCACCAATATTTCAATCAATACTGCCGGGATCATGATCACACAGGCAATAAAGAATAACACCACCGTGAGCAATAGGCCTCCCATTACAATTTCCATTATCCCGGCAACGCGGGAGAGCTGCCCCATGCTATCCTGTAGCCGGATGAGGGCCACACCAAAGAGAATACTCAATGTGCCAAAGAGTATGGCAGCCGCTGCATAGGGAGCTATCAATATATTTTTATCCGCTATGGTTAATGACACTACATCCAAAATGCCAATACACACATTGGCTACAATGAGTATATAAACAATAATTTTCAGTAAGGAATTTTCAAATAGCTTACCAAGAATAACAAAGCCCCATACAAAGAGGGCATAGCTAATAACCATAACTACGGTGAGGCTGGTGAAAATGACATTGGTCTGAAAGCTCCAGTTGCCGCCATCGGTGAGCCAGGCGATGTCCATCGCGCCCAGAATAATTTGACATACCAGGTAAACGACTCCGGCCAAAGCGGCCAGCAATAAAGTGCTGCGTTGGGTGTTCAGGGGGTTTTGTGTTTCCATGTTTTGTTTTGTTAAAAATGACTCGTAATCTTCTCCAAGTGCTTCTAACAAAATTTTCACGGTAGACATACGGGGCAATACTTCTCCGGCCTCTATACGCTGTATGGTGCGCACACTGACGTGACTTTTTTCCACGAGTTCCTCTTGTGTGAGGTTTTTTAGTTTGCGTAAAGCGACAAGTTGTATTCCCAGTTCCGGTTGTTGCATGACAAATTGTTTATAAGCACAATGTTACGCGATAATACGGGGAGAGAGGAGGAGTAGCGGTCATTTTCACCCGCCATTTTCCCGTCATTTGTGCCAGGGAGCACGCCAATGGGTTTTTTGGGGCTGCGCAGTTATAAGTTTTGAATTTTAAATTTTAAGTAGGGAGCTTGTTTGACCTAAAATGCTTGTGCTGGATTGAGGTGGGCGTGTTGGTAAGAACTTGGAGCCGAGTAATAAGGGGCTAATGTTGGAAACGCCACTGGATTTTGATATGTTTATTATATAGAGGATTTGACCTACAACTCATTTTGGAGACAAGGATTTGAATTACTATAAGCTTGTATTCTATACACTACTTCCCTGGCTTCTACTTACAGGTTGTGATAAAGAACCAGAAGTAGATCCCGCGCCTGACGATCCGAAGGATTCTATCGAAGTGATTCTTCCAACTTCGCATGCAATAAAGATTCAATCTGTTGGTGGAAAGGCTAAGTTTTGGAATAGCACAACAGACAAGGAATTCCTCATGCGAGGGGTCAACTATTTTTGGCTTATGCCTGGAATCGTGGGCGAACGGTTTTTTGGTGTTGGTGATTTTGTTGAATCTCGTGTAAGAAATGATTTTATTAAGTTGAAAGGGAACGGTTATAACACCGTTCGTATTTTTCTCGATTTGTGCAATGAGGGACCTGGTTGTATTGCCAACGCCAGCGGAGGACTAAGTTCCTCCTATCTGGATAACATTGTGAAAACCTTAAGAATAGCAAAAGAGGAAGGTATCTATTTGATTCTTACCTCCAACGACCTCCCCGATGAGGGTGGATACTGGGAGATTTCAGATTTGGGGACTTCATCTCAATTTGCAGGATATCGAAACGGTCACTACCTGACTACCAAAGGTGTTGAGTCCGCTCAAGTATACTGGACGGATTTACTCAAGGGGCTATATAATAAAGGAGCTCCCTTCGACAATGTGTTAGCATGGTCCATACTCAACGAGCAATGGTACTTTAATACTCAACCCCCGTTTAGCTTATCTTCCGGAACCGTGACTACAGCCAACGGACTCAGCTACAACATGAGCAGCAGTGCCGATAAGAAAAAGATGGCTGTAGATGGAATGGTACATTATATCAGCAAAGTAAGAGAAGTAATGGCCAAGTATGACCCCAATGCGCTCGTCACAATGGGTTTCTTCGCACCCAACTATCCCAACCCAATCGGATTAGGTGACTTCAGGTATGTAGAAACAGCCGATCTGCTCACTCGTGCCAATCTGGATTTTTTTGACTTTCACGCCTATTCAGGAGATGATGCGCTAATGCCTCTGGCGGAAAATTTTGGTATGCTAGGCTTTGAATCTAAACCCATCATTATGGGTGAGTTTGGTTCTTTTGTAGATCGATACCCAACCCTTGATGATGCTATTCAGGCAGCACAATCATGGATGGCAGAATCTTGTAACTATGGTTTTGATGGGTGGTTGTATTGGGGACTTTACAGAGCTTCAGGTGTAGGTGATGCCACCTGGTCGTTTTTTGATGAGGGGAATGAGCTACTTGAAAGCATGTCGCCCAATGAGTATCCAGATGCTTGTGATGAAGATTTGCTTGCGCCTGTCAACGTAGCGCTTAACAAAAGTGTAACAGTATCAGCTTCTATTTCTGGTGAAGAGCCAGGCAAGGCGGTGGATGGTGATAACGACTCTCAGTGGGGATCCGGAAGTGGTCCTCCACAATGGATTGAAATAGACCTCGAAGAGGATATCGAAGTCAGTAAAATTTCATTAAGGGTAGCGCAGTTTCCTGCAGGTACCACCACCCATGTAGTGGAAGGCAAAAGCAGTTCGGGCTCTTATGTTGTTCTTAAAACATTTACGGGGGTAACCGATGAAGCTGATGTATTGATCTATACACCTGCTAGTCCAGGTAATTACCGCTATATCAAAATAACAACTACCTCTAGTCCATCATGGGTTTCATGGAAGGAAATTGAAGTGTACGATTAGTTGGGAGTAGTTAATTAAATAGACACTTAAAATTCTTAATTCCAGTAGTGTTGGATGGCAGGATTTTTAATTGAGAGTGAGATGAAATTTATATTTAGAGTTGTTGTTCTTTTGTTTGCGCTGTTGGCTATAAGATGTGGGGATGAGACATCCACTGAGGAGTGTTATCTTCCGTCTAACGCCAATCCTCTTTTTACATTTGCTTTTACAGACTTGGCGAGTATAGAACACATTGAGCCATTAGGTGAAGTTCAGCCCGGACAGGTTTACTCTGACCATGTCTATATCTCCATAAAGCCATCTGTTGATAAAGTGCCTATTTATGCGCCCACAGACATGGAGCTTGTCAATGTGATAAAAGATCCTGTTGATTATGCCATGCACTTTAAAATAAGCCAGGAAGTAGAATATATACTGGGCCACATTACGGAACCAATACCAGAAATAAAACAATTGGCTCAAAGTCAATATCTGGATTTGTTCTTTTGTTCGGATGAGTCTATTATGAGTGTAACTGCCGGGCAACTTTTAGGCTACACCAGTGGAACAATAAATGGAGTATTTGACTTAGGTGTATACAATTCAACCCGTTTTATGAATTTCATCAGGCCAGAGCGGTATGAGTCCATAAAGATCTATACACATGCCACTTGTCCGTTTGATTACTATACGTCAGCCTTGAAGACACAGATGTATGATAAATTTGGTCCAATGCCAGTTACACAACCATTGAGTTGCAGAGACAGCAGAGATAAAGCCGGAACAATTGCAGGGGCATGGTTTGATACTGAAGCCATTCAATCTCTCGAGAATGTGGTGAATAGCATATCTCCCTTGTTAATTGCCACGGCATTAGATGGTCATGTAAAAATTGGTAGAGGTAATGAGCCTGTTTATCGAATTTTCCCCACTCAGCCTACGTACAAGGATCCAGAAGAAATAACCTCAGCACATTGCTATGCAATTGAATCGCGTGGTTATTTCTATTTTCAATTGCAGCCAAATGGGAATCTTAATGTGTTTTATTCAGCTACGGGAACCTGTCCCGATAGTTTCCCTGAGAGTGGGTTTACTACTTATTATAAGTAAGTAGATGAATTTCTGTCTCTTAAATGAGCGCTTCATTCCTGACGGTTACTGGGTTCTGGGTTCCACATTCTTAAGACTCGCGCCAGTAAGGGGGGGGCTGCGCAGTTATAAGTTTTGAATTTTAAATTCTAAGTAGGGAGCAGTTCCAGGGCGTAGTAATTGAGCAGTAGCCACCTGAAATAGGCTAGCATAAGGATAAGCAGGCCTAGCAATAGCAGGTAAGCTTGCCAATGTGTTTCTTCCTGCCGAAGGGTAGCTATGCTGGGGTCAGTAGCAGAATACCATACTGGTATAGCCACTGGATTGGCCCTCGCCACTTCAAGTGCACTTGCCGCTTGTGCCTGTGTGGTGGCTCCCAAATCCTTTGGGATCTGGTAGTCTTTGTTGTCCACCTTATAGGAGTAGATGATCTTGTAAAAGTAGTTCGGGGATTTGTCTACAATGCGTTCTTGTACATCAACATATTCAACCGGGTGGGCGGTGCCTTCCTTCCAGTTGTAATTCCATCCTTCTACGGCCTTAAAGATTACGACAGGGATTGCAATCAGCATGGCAATTCCAGTCACCGACTTATAGGGAAGGTAGGGGGCGGTTTTAATAATCCTCCTGAGTTGTTCCGGGATGCTCATGCAAATTAAAAATAGCTATCTGGAAGAATCTATGAAAGGAAGGGCATGAGTCACGCGCAGGCCATCTCACATTCCAAGACTCGCGCCAGTAAGGGAGTGAAATGACATGACTTCACAGCGCAATCAAAAGCAAAGTATTTAAAATAAATGTATTGTCCTTTACCTTAAAGTAGAATCCTTCATCCCCATACCCATCAGCACGTGGGCCTTTCACGTTCATAATGGAGTTAAAGTTTATATTACGATTTCCTTCAAGACCCAGCTTAACTTTATTAAGTTGAAACATAATACCGAGGCCACCACTTAATCCAATATTGATTTTATTAATATCCCCATTATCACGGTAGAAAAATGCGCCACCTACTGAAAAGGAATCATTGGAATTCTTAATAAGGTAATCTATTCTTGGTCCAATGTTACCAGTTAGGTAAATGGATTTATTCAATGCTAATTCTGTCCTTGCCAAATTTGTAAATGATAGATAGGTCCATTTGTAGATATTTGGACTTACACTCGTTGAATTTTGTCTGAATACATAAAATTCAAACTCGCCATTTTTTTGTAGGACACCAAGTGAGGAGTTCCAATTCCAATGTTTTCTTTTTATTAGATCAGCTGAAAGTTGAAAGAAATACCCTGCTTTCTTTTTGCTTTCAATTCTTTCTTCAGGGAAGCCGCTATTTTCCCTCAGCTCCCATATCAATTTTGTGTATGATAAACCTGTTTTAAAGCCTATATTTAATTCATTCTGTGCATTACATGCTAATGCGGACATAAAGAAAAGGAGAGATGCTGAGTATTTCATTGCTGATAATTGTATTGCTTAAATTGTGAATTTAATCCATGGTTTATTGGTGCTAATATAGAAATATCCTAATATAAAAGGAATGGATCAAATCTCAGTTTTTTCAATGCCAACTGGCGCGAGTGTTGTGTGGGGGTTGCCGGTGGATCACTTGTGCCATTATTTCTCTTATCCAATCAAAATAACGTCAATTAGCTTTTCAGGTAAACCGGCATGGTTAATTGCACTGCTATAGAGGTACTAGGATAGAAATAACCTATTATATTAGGAAAGGCACGAGTCACGCACATGCCCTCTCACACTCCTAAGACTCGCGCCAGTTAAGGTTTCTAATGGAGCGCAAACTCCTTTATTTTAGTTTGTCTAATAAATGAATCCCCAAAGACAAGGGTTCATCATCAATCACATTTTTCTTTAGCCATTCTGAAAATGAAATTGGACCGGTATCGCAGCTATTGTAATTGAGCCCCGAGAGCATATGTGGAGTGGAGTGCGTTTTTGAGTCATATTGACAATCTGATATGAAGTACTCATAATCAAGTCCTGATTCAGAGAGCTTCTTCATAGAATGGAGCATATTCGTTGACCAATCATCGATATAGTCAATAGTAGTAGTTGGCTGGTGATTCAATGCTGCGCTAAATTGAGACAACACCCCATCAAAGACAGTATTGCTGTGCAAATGGTTGATTCGGTAATTCAGCGAGTCTGACCTTCCCAGTAATGCATCTTCATATACATCATCCCTGATTTTAAAATTCAAGTAAGTTGCGCTTTCCGCCTTCCATACGGTATCCATAATTTCATTCCACCGGGTGGAGTTAAGCATTGACGCATCGGCCAGCTGATATATCTTTTTGCTGCTATAATGTTTAGCAACAACGGGTGCCCAGAACGCAGAAGCAAAGCCCCCTGCACTTTCTCCGGATACCATAATTTTGTCAGGTGATTTGAAGTTACTGAAAGTCCACTGCAATGCTGCGATACTGTTGTTTCGTCCATTGTGATGAATTTCAAATTCCCTGTTATCGTACTGATAGACGTTGGTCACATTGCCCACATGAAAATCACCCGTACAGTAGGGGATGTAAACTACGCTCCAATCTTTGAATGGATTAGATTCATGGTTATCCGGCAGGCCGGTAATTAATTTAGGAATGAACTTATAGATCCTGGGCACATAATATGATTTTAGTTGCGGATCTCGACTAAGTAAGCTCATCATCGTGATGGGAGATGCACAGGTCTTTCCATCCCAGCAGGCCCCGCCACCAGAAAAATGAATGATCAGGTTGTTAGATTTTCCTTTTCGCACAAAAATTGAAAAGGGAGATCCGTCACTGCACAGGGTTTGACCTCCCAGCGCCACGGTATGCAATTCATTATCATCGATTTGTTCCAGAGATGATATCTCTGAAGGCGAGGTTAATAGCACCAGGCAAACAAACAGGAATCCGAGGCACAACAAAGCCATCGTTGCTAAAACGATCCGCTTCACCGTCTTTTTCATTTTCATTGTTGTGTGTTACGGCTTGTTCAAAACGTTGATAACCACATTCCCCTTTTTATGGAAGGATTCTACATAGGCATGTGCTTCCCTGATTTGCTCCAGGGTGTACCTTCTGTCTATTACAGTAATTAGTTTTCCTTCTTCAATGAGGTGCTTCAATGTCAGCAAATCATCCGCATTTGTTTTGGGTGTGTTATTTACTGAAACAAATTTACCTCCTGATTTCAATACATGCTTATAGGTGGATTTTGTTATTTTTCCCACGGCATCGAAAATAATGTCAAATCGAGCTTCAGTTTTTGAGGGGTCATTTTTCGTATAGTCAATAATTTTATCTGCCCCCAATTGCGACACCAGATTTATATTGGATGTACTGCATACCGCAGTCACCTCTGCGTCAAAAGACTTTGCAATCTGAACGGCAAAGGTGCCGACACTTCCGGATGCCCCGTAAACCATGACTTTGTCTCCCTTTTTGATTCCTGCTTGTTTTAGAAACCTCAAAGCGGTAAGTCCTCCAACAGGAACTGATGCGGCCTCTTCAAAAGTCATGTTAGAAGGCTTTATGGCCATCAAATGATTTTCAGGAAGACAGGCATACTCGGCATAACCTCCAAATCGTAACCCGCACGAAGCAAAAACCGGGTCACCTGGTTTAAACGCTTGTACCTTTTCGCCAACTTCCTCAACTACTCCGGCCAATTCAAACCCCAGGACTTTTACTTTTTTGGGTTTGAACAGACCGTTAAAAAGTCTTGCAAGAAAAGGATCAGCTTTCCGCAGCCGCCAATCGCCTGCGGATACCGTTGTTGCATGTACTCGTATCAATACTTCATTTTTTTTAGGCACTGGCTTATCGATGTCCTTTAGTTCAAGTACATCAGGAGTACCATATTTTTCATAGACGACTGCTTTCATTATTCTTCGCCTTTGTTGTTGATTATAGTTAATTTATTTACTGCTAATGATGGAGGCCGGTTTGAAGCCTTTGAATGTCAGGTAGATCCCGAGGGCCAATTCAAATAGTGCAACAGGTACCGAGAAAAGTGCGGTGGAAGGGTCACGCTGACCAATACAATCCAACAGCACCAGGACATCGCCTGTAATAAGTACTGGCCCTCCAATGATTCCGATAATAGAAAGCCATCTTGGTACTAAACGGGAATGGTACAACAGGAAGCCAAGTAACAGGTCGTTGATGGCAGGCATGAAGCTTTGGCTGATCAGAAACATACGATCATACATGGTAACCAACGTTCGGCTTGTGATTAAAGCTTCGGCACCTGCTCCGGTTTGTCGTAAAGTCACCACAGTTAGCAAAAACATCACTCCAACGAAAATGGCACCTGCTTCCAATACGCGTGCACCCACCAGGCCAAGTGCGGCACCTTCATTCTGCTTTTTAAGTATGGGGTACAAAGTGACAGCTGAGCCTATACATGCAAGCGCCACTATGATCTCCAGGATGTTTCCGATGATCACGTTAGTATCCGGTCCGGGACCCAGGATGTAGTTGGGGTCGTGTATCGGAATGTAAAGCGATAGTGTTGGAATGGATACGAAGGTGAACAGGTAAAGTATACCTGCAACCAGTGAAGTTTTTCTATTGGCATCAAGAGTTGTCATGTTAGTAAGTGTTTAGTTGTGCAGTTGCTATTCGCTTCTTTTTCCCAATGGATTCGATTTCCAGGGTTTAGAAATATGCGCACTGAGGATAAAACTCCGGTTGTACATCTCAGCTGTATTGGAGATGTTGGTCAATCCATAGTTGTACCTCAAATCGATAGCCACCCTTTTTTGCTTAACGCGAAAGGTATATCCGCTTCCGAACTGCATTCCTGCTTCCCATCTTTTGAATGCATCACTTGAATTGTTGAAAGAGAGATCCGAGGTAGTGCCTTCATTTTTTTTCGTTCCATAAACATTTAGGCCGATGGAGGGCCCTGCGTTGACATAAAATTTATGGAAGTGGTACCTGGCCATGAGCGGCATCTCAACGGAGTAAAAGCGAAAGGTAGTTTTGTCTGTTGTGAGAGGGTTGCTGGATTCCAGTTTTCCGCCTTTGGTCATAAAGTACAACTCACTGGCAATGGAAAAGCTGGGCGTAACTCCCGCCTGGAAGGATAGGCCAACTTGCGGACTTAGAATTGACTTTCTATAATCTGAAAGTGTGCTGTTTCCCTTTCCGTAGTTGATATTGGTGCTCACTAAATTGAGCATCAAATCCATATAGGTTTCAGTTGTTTTGCCCTGCTTGTTGGACTGAGATTCTTGCGAAAAGGCATTGGCGAACAGGAAAATCAACCCCATTGTTAGCCCTGTTTTTAGGTTCTTTTTCATACTTTTTTTGTTTTAGTTGGTTTAACTTCAACAAAGGTGAAAGTATGGGCAGGGTCTTACAATTGTGTTATGCAAAGCAGGGTCAGACGTCTGCATCCTGCCGCTTATTGTCTGCCAAATGGGAGGGGGTTTATGCCTTATTGTTGATCAGATCGAAGAAAGCCTCTCTGTAGGTTTCTGAAATAGGGATCAATTGGTCTGCGATTTTTATTCTACCCCGTTCGATGGATAAAATCTTATTGAGGGCAACCATGTAGGACTTATGCACCCTGCAAACCATGCTGGGGGGTATTAGTTTTTCAAACTCACTGAAGTTTTGCAGGGTCATGATCTTCACGTTTTTGTGCACTGTATGAATTCTGCGGTAATCCCTCATCCCTTCAATGAAAACGATATCGTCCAGCATGATTTTCTCCAGCCGGTTTTCTGTCTTTACAAAAATGAAGTCGGGTGCGGTCTCAGCAGCATGACGCGTCAAATTTACCTGCGCTTTATTGACTGCCTGCAAAAAACGGTTAAAAGTAAATGGCTTTAGAAGGTAGTCTGTTATTTGCAGTTCATAGCCCTTCAACGCATATTCCTGATAGGCTGTTGTAATAATCACCTGGCTATTGATTTTTGAACTTTCCAGTAATTCAATACCCGATAGCTCGTCCATATTGATATCCAGGAAAAGCAAATCCACTTTATTGTTGTTCAGATAGGCCAGCCCTGTCAGTGCATTGTCGAAAGTGGCGCTTAAATGTAAAAAAGGAACCTTACTGACAAAGCTTTTTGTCTTTTCAAGGGCAAGGGGCTCATCTTCGATGATGATGCAATTATATTTGGTCATAGGGAATGGTTAGGTTAACGCTATACAGCTCATCACTGTTGTTTATTTCCAATTTATGCCTTCCGGAATAAATAAGATTCAAACGTTTTTCAATTAATTGATTGCCTAAGCCTCCGCTGGTTTGCTGAACAGGCTGTTTCGAATCGTATTTATTTTCGCACAGCAGTTGTACCGAGTCTTCCTTGATATGAAGGTTAATGGTAATGGCGTTTTCAAGTTTTTTGTTCGTGGAATGTTTGAAGGCATTTTCAATGAATGGGATAAATACCATCGGTGCTACTCGCTTATTACTGATGGTTCCATTTACACTAAACTGCACATAATTTTCATTCGCTGTCCTTATTTTCTGTAAGGCTATGTATTTGGTGATGTATTCAATTTCACTGGATAGCGGTATGGCGTCTCCTTTAGTTTCATAAAGAACAAACCGGATGATGTCAGAAAGCTTGTTCAAATATTCTGAGGCTTTAACCGCATCCATTAGAATTAATGAATCAATATTATTGATTGTGTTGAATAATAAATGAGGATCAAACTGCGATTTGACCAATGCCATTTCCATTTGATGGCTTTTTTCTTTTAGCTCCTCTTTTACTTTGATTTCGTTAAACCAGGTGATGAAGCCTTTGATTACCAGGGCGACAATACCACACAATAAACCAATAATAGTCATTACTGCGATTACTGTAAGTGCCGTTGATCGACCCTTCTTACCCCCTTCGTCCATATCGATCAAATAACCAGACTCAATGAAATACCGGATAAGAAAATAGCCAATGATGGCTGCACCCACTGAAATGAGTAAGCCATAAACTATTGAAAGAAGAATTTTTTTTTGCTGGAGATACCTGGGAAATAGCAGGAAATAATATGTAAAGTAAGAAATGGAGGAGGGGATGAACGCAAACAGCATAATGCTTTTGAAAGCGTTCATTACCAGGGGTACGCTATGATTACTTCTATAGTATAAGCCCAACGTAATAAACACCAGCAAAAAATAACATAGCCAAAAGCCTATGTGAAATAGCAGGACAAAAGACTTCCTCATCAACTAAAAGTACCAAAATATTGAGGATCCAAACAGGCTATTGATTTATCTTTTTAGGTCACCCGGTACATAGATTCAATTCATTAGAATCCCTCAAGTACTATTTCCTTATTGACCATCATTCCGGCAGTGGTACCCATGGCCACGGCATTGGCTACGGTGCGCATACGGGTCGTGTTATCACCACAGGCGAAAACGCCAGGTATACTGGTTCGTTGAATAGGATCGGTTATGATATAACCCTCTTCATTTAGCGCGCACCCCAGTGATTCCGGAATGGCACAGTGTTGTTCAAAGGGCCTTGGGGCGTACAATGCTTTAATGGCATGCGTAGTACCGTCTTTGAAAATGATGGTTTCAAGGTGCCCGCTTTTATGAACTAACCGTTCTACTTCGGCTTCCACCATGTTTATTTTATGGCTTGCAAGCTTTGCCATTTGATCCTTCGTTAAAGTTGATTTACCGTTGGTAAACAGTGTAAGATCCCTGGTCCAATTGGAAATCAAGCTTAAGAATTCAAATCCCTTTTCCCCATTGCCAAGCACACCGGTTGGCTCGTTTTTTACTTCGAAGCCGTGGCAGTATGGGCAATGCAACACGGAGATTCCCCAGCATTCACTAAACCCATCGATGGGCGGCATGATGTCTTTGATACCAGTGGCAAAAATTAATTTTTTGCTTTGGAAGGATTCACCGGTTGCAGTTTCAATTTCAAACCCGTTTTTTATCTTCCTTCCTTTTGTTGCCAAACCATTAAAAAACTTTACCGTGTTATATTGTTGCACTTGTTGTCTGGCAAGGGTGGCGATGTCTTTAGGGGTTTGTCCATCTTGTGTCAGGAAGTTATGCGAATAGGGAGTTTGCCGATTGCAGGGCAGGCCGCTATCGATGACAAGCACTTGTCTCAGTGCCCTTCCCAATGCCATGGCTGCAGCTAGCCCTGAGTAACTCCCTCCAATGATGATTACATCCAATTGTTTCTTGTCTGTCATTATATTATCAGTTGAAATTTTAGTTAAGTCGATGGGCCATGTGAGGGCCATCAAAGTGAGTCCGCTTTGTTTGATAAATGCTCGCCTGGATGACACACCCCGTGGTCCCTCGTTGATGCCCATTTCCGTTTACTTCTTATCCGCTTTAGGGGCAACCTGTTCAACGATCATGTTGACGAAAGGCAGTCCTATAAAGACAATCCAGGGAACCAGGGAAAGTGTCAACAGTAGTGTTCGTACATACAAGGGTAAAACCGATAGCGGTTCCCCTAGCAGGTAAAGGAATAAGGTTATGGATGGATAAATGACCACCCATATTTTTAAGGACGCGATTAATTTCATTTTTGTGTTCATACCTATTTTGTTTGAGTTTGTTTCTACAAAAGTAGAGCACTCAAAGACCTGCCTGATAGGACAAAAATGAAGTTGAATTGGATTTATTTGAAATTGTGCCTGAATGTTTCAGGGGTGAAACCCGTGTGCTTTTTAAAGAACCTGATAAAATAGGACACATCCTCGTAGCCCAGGTGAAAGGCAATTTGGTTTACCTGATTGGAGGTGGCAAGCAGGTATCTTTTGGCTTCTAAAATTATGTGTTCGTTGATCAATTCGGAACATGTTTTGCCTAGTGTAGCCTTTGTAATGGCGTTGAGTTGGTATACCGAAAGATGCATCATATCCGCATATTGAGACACCTCCTTATGACTGGAGATATGCGTCTCAATAAGTTCTACAAGTTTATCCAGCTGTTCCTGCGTGTATTGATTGATTGGAAGGCTGGAGGTGGAAGTCTTTTCTTTGTGATGCCTCATCAACTCAATAAAGAAGATACTTAAATTGGCCTTAATGACTTCCTGATATCCAGTTTTTTTCTCACCAAACTCTACAAATACGGAAGTCAACAAATCAAACGCCTTTTTGAAACTATGGACATCCATCTCATATTGATTCAAGCTACTTGCGTTACGCAACAGTTGTCGGGAAGCCTTATCTGCGGGATAATAAAAATCATTTTTAAACTCCATAAGGAAACCTTTACTTCCGACTTGTAGCGTGAGCTCATGCACCTGACCTGGTCGGATAAAGAAGATCGAATGATCGTTGACTTTATAGGGGTTGAAGTCTATGGTATGAATCCCATTTCCTTTCTGTAAAACTAAAACGAAGTAATATTCATGCCTGTGAAGGTCATGAACCATGTCTTTGCCGTCAAGCACATCTTGAATGTTCCTAATGTTAAAACTTTCCGAAGATTCAGGTTGGCTTTGAGGCACTTTGATCTTCCTGATGGGAATGGCTTTCATAAATGTTTTAGCACTTAAAATTTAGTCTTATATCTTTTAAGGAGCAAGTCTGGCTATAGGGTACGAGGGCTAAAATCTTATTGAGCTAATATACGTCCAGGCAATCAAAAATATTTGTAAAGGAATTCTAAACCACAAATAGTTTAACCCGGGGCCACCAAAAGCAGCATTTTGAAAGTCAATTTGTTCAGTGGCAGCTTTTATGTTGGCTGGGAGTACAACCACAAAGAATACTATCAAAATCCAACCTGAATAAACCTTTGTGCTTGGGAAAAGCAGTGCAATTCCCAATATAATTTCCAAGAACCCTGTTAGATACACCAATTCTATTTTGAATGGAATAAACTCCGGCATCATCATGGCCATACCTTTTGTAAATGCAAAATGTCCTATTGCCGTAAAAAGAAGCATTGTGCACATTGCTATTCGGGCTGATAATGAAAAGTCGTAACGGTGTGCTAATAATTTAATAGCGAATGCAGAAACAGCGAATACAATCAATAGCACAATTAATGGTTTCATTTTTTTCTTTTATGCAAAACACGACTAAAGTAGAGGTGAATCCAATGAACCTCGGTTAAGTAATTCGTTTTCGAATCCTGCTTAATGCTTGTGGAGTTATCCCAATATAAGAAGCAATGTATTTAAGTGGAACTTGCTTTAACAGATGAGGTTGTTCGCTAAATAGCTTAAGGTAACGCTGTTCGGCCGTATAATTAAGTAGTGATAATTCTCTTTTAGACTTCTTCAAAAAAAGGTCTTCGCTTGCAAGCCGTCCAATTTTATTTCCGACCTCAGTTACCTCATATATGTTTTGTAGGTCTTGGTAGGTCAAACTCCAGAGCACAGTACCTGTTAGCGTTTCCAATTGGTAGGTTGATGGTTTTTGGGTTAAAAAGGAATCATAAGCACTTACAAAAGTGTCTGCAAAAGCAAATCCAAATGTCAAGTCATCAGTTTCTTTTGGAATGAAAAACCGAATAACCCCTTTTTCAATAAACGAAAGATGGTTCTCTTTTTCTCCAACCTTTAGCAAGGTTGTTTGCTTTGGAAACTCTCTTCGAATTAGCTTGGACGAGAATATTTGCCAATCCTTATCAGTTTGTTTAACAGTCTTATCAAAATATTCTCTAATTGTTTTCATTTGTTTTTGATGTTGCCATATTAGATTAAATATTGAGTTTCAAGCCTTCCTTGCCATCTATTAATCTCATCATTATATACATTTTGGTATGAAGTACATATAATCATTGGCCACAATGATTTTCATATACTTATGTATTCACCCAAATTCAGTTTCTCTTTTAATGTTTTATACCTGTCATCTTCATTCGGTATTTTAAATGCGGGGTGATCGAGCAGGATAGCTACCGATGTTATTCTTTTCTCCAGGCATTGAGATAAATAGTAAAAGGCTTTATCACTTTCTCCCAATGCCGACCATATCATGGCAAGGTCTACGTCCAACACCACCCCGGGTTCTTCATGCTGCCTTTGTTCTATCTTGCCTATGCATTCGAGTGCATTTTTGGTATCGCCCATTTTGGCGAATGCACAACCCAGCGGTGTAAGCCCCTTCAATGGATGCTTTGAAGCCAGGTGTACATCCTTAAAGATTTCTGCCGCCTTTTTCCAGTCGCCCGACAAGCCTACGCACCACCCTTTCAATTCCAAGGCAATACGCATTTGAGGCTGCATATCCAGTAGCCATTCAATTTGTTTTAGGGCCTCCTCTGTTCTGCCCATTAATAAGTAGGCATCTGCCAGGGATTTGTGTACAACCGGAGAAATAGGATCCACTTTAAGCGCTGCTTCCATGATATCCACCGCTTCTTTTTTCTGTCCGGTGATCAAATAATAAAGAGACAGCAACTGATGCGCTCCTGTGGTTGTGGGATTAAGTTCTAATGCTCTCCGCAATGACTCATAGGCAGGTTTCCAGTTCCAGTCATAAAGTAGGTAAGCCGAACCTTTGGCCGCATATCCGGTTGCCAGGGAATTGTCCAGCTCCAGCGCTTTGTCACTGTACTGGTGTACCATTTCAAATGCTTCTGCGGGTTGCATTTGTCCTGTTGCGCCAAGGAATGAATAGCATGTAGCGAGCATAGCAAAGGCGCTGGCATAGTTTGGTTCAAGTTGTATAGCCTCTCGAAAAAAATCGATGGCTTTTCTTGTATCAGCAGGGGTAATCCTGTTATAAAAATGCAGACCCTTTAGAAAATGGGAATAAGCTTCTACATTTTGGGTGGGTGCCTTCACCAGTTTTTCTTCCTGACTTCCATCATTTAAATTCTCTCGAAGTTTATTGGCGATAATGTGGCTGATCTCATCCTGGACTTCAAATATGTCAGTCAAATCCCTGTCATAGGTTTCACTCCATATATGGTAGCCATCCGTTGCGTTTATTAATTGTGCTGTAATGCGAACTCGATTACCGGATTTCCGAACACTTCCTTCCAGGAGTCGGTCGACATTCAGCTGCGACCCGATTTCACGGATATCTGAATTCTTTCCTTTATACGCAAAGGAAGAAGTTCTTGAGGTCACTTGAAGGCCTTCTACACGGGTGATGGCATTCAGAATTTCTTCCGTAATACCATCACTGAAATATTCATTTTCCGGATCGGTACTCATGTTCATAAAGGGAAGTACAGCCAACCGATTGGATGGATGTTTGGTTTTTCCTTTTAATACATTGCGTGCGGGAACAGTCAGGCCATTGCCACTCAACGCAAATACACGGACGGGCTGGACTACATTCTTCAGTTCAAAGTAACCCATTTCAACCGCAGAAAGATTTTCCTGGTTTTTGATTTCATCAAATACCTTTTCAGAAATAAAAATTGATCCGGGAACAGCCAGTGATTCAATCCGTGAAGCGAGATTGACCCCGTCACCATACACCACTTCATTTTCAATGGAGATATCACCTGTATGGATGCCTATCCTCAGGTCCACAGTAGGCTCTTCCTTCAATAGCTCCTGGATATACATCGCGCAGGTGACTCCATCTACTGCACTATTAAAGATGCTTAAAGCACCATCACCATAGTACTGCAAAATTTTACCATTGTAATTGGGGACAGAGGTTTCCAATACCTCTTTCAATCGCTTGCGCTTTGTTGTTGCTGACTGTTCGTTTTGCTGCATCAGCGCCGTGTACCCTGACATGTCAGAAAACATAATGGCAGCAAGTTGGCGCATGGATAGGGTGGGTGGTATTGCTGCTAATGTACCAAATTGCCTTGTTAATTCTATTCGTGGTCAATTGATTTTCACTGCCCTGCAGGAGATTATCTGGTTGGAAAAAATTTATAAACACCATAAAAACTTTAGATTTACTCTACTGGATTTAAACTGACTAGACTATGAGAATCTGTTTTTTTGTTTCGGCTCTGCTATGGTTTGCCTGGCCTTCAACAGCGCAAGACAACCATCACTATCAAACTGATTTCTCTAATGGGGAATTGGGTGAGCGCAGAGCGCGCATCATGGAAACCATTGGCAACGATGCCATTGCAGTCATTCAGGGGGCCAGCGGTAGGCCGGGGTTTAGTGTTTTCCGCCAGTCCAATACATTTTACTACTTAACGGGATTAGAGACGGACCATGCTTACCTGTTGCTCAATGCCAAAAACAAACAAACGACCTTGTACCTTCCACATCGTGATGAAGGCAGAGAACAGGGGCAGGGCAAAGTGTTGTCGGCAGAAGATGCTGATCTGGTCAAAGCACTGACGGGGGCCGACCAGGTGAAGGGCATTGAATTTTTGTCTGCTGATTTGTTGCGCACCGGATTGATCAGGCCTCCGGCCCCAAAACTCTATACGCCCCTGAGTCCGGCCGAAACAGGTAATGACAGCCGTGATGAATTGTTGTTTGGTCAGGCACGGGCAGCTGCCGATCCGTGGGACGGACAACCTGCACGTGAGGCCTTGTTCGTAGAGAAAATCAAATCACAATTTCCTCAATTTGAAATTCACGATCTCTCACCGACTTTAGATGCCATGCGCCTCATTAAAAGTGAGAAGGAAATAGACCTGATCCGCAAGGCCACCCAAATTGCAGGGCTGGGCATTATCGAAGCCATGCGCTCCACGCAACCAGGTGTGTATGAGTACCAGTTGGATGCAGCGGCCAAATACATTTTTCATTTGCAAGGTGCACGTGGTGATGGCTATGCCTCTATTATCGGTGGTGGCACCAATGCGTTTATGGGGCATTATTTTCATAAGACCGATGTGCTCAAGGCGGGAGACTTGGTGCTAATGGACTATGCGCCCGACTACAAGTATTACACCAGCGATGTTACCCGCATCTGGCCTGTCAACGGAAAATTTGACAACGCCCAAAAAGAATTGTACGCTTATATCGTGGCCTACCGCGATGCGCTTTTCAAATATATCAAACCGGGTGTTACGTCCAACGATGTACTTGACAAGGCAGCCGCAGATATGCAGCAATACCTGGTAGGCAAAACCTTTGCCAAGCCAGCCTATTTAAAAGCCGTGCAAGAAGGCGTGAAGTTCAGAGGGCATTTTCAACATCCTGTCGGTATGGCAGTGCATGATGTGGGCAGGGTACATGGTGTGCCTTTGCAAGCCGGAATGGTATTTACCATCGATCCCATGATCTGGATACCCGAAGAGCGGTTATACGTTCGCATAGAAGATATGGCCCTGGTGACTGCCGATGGTGTGGAGAACCTGAGTGCATTTGTGCCTACACAAGTAGAAGAGGTGGAGCGAACCATCAAAGAAAAAGGTTTGATCGAGTTTCGCGCTCCTGTTTCGTTGCCATTTAAAAAGTAACTTTTAGAACTTAAGAAATGATGAAGCATTTATCCATTGCCCTGATCCTGCTCATAAGCGCAAACCATTCATGGGCGGATACCTATCCGAAGAATCCCAACATTGATATTCTCAATTATACTTTTCGCATTCAGTTGTCGGATGCCACGGATGTAATTGTAAGTGAAGCCACCATTGATGTACGTTACCTGGCGGCTGGTGAACAATCACTTCGGCTCGATCTGGTCAGGGCTTCGCAGGAATTAGGCAACAAGGGCATGGTGGTGATCGGAGTCGCATCAGAAGATCGTGCGCTGAATTTTACCCATAAAGATGATGTGTTGATGATTCAACTGCCAGCACCATCTGCTAAAAATCAACGGACCAGTTACAAAGTTAGTTATAAAGGTATACCCGCTACCGGACTTAAGATTGCGAACAACAAACATGGTGACCGCACTTTTTTCAGTGACAACTGGCCCGACAAGGGCAGAAACTGGTTGCCCACGGTAGATCATCCTTACGATAAAGCTACCTGTGAGTTTATTGTCACAGCACCTGCTCATTATCAGGTGGTGTCCAACGGATTGATGATAGAAGAATCCGATTTACCCGATGGCTACCGGTTGACCCATTGGAAGCAGTCTGTACCCATCGCTACCTGGCTATATGTGTTGGGTGTGGCCCGTTTTGCCGTGCAACAGGTAGATCAGTTTGATAACAAATCCATTGAAACGTGGGTGTACTATCAGGACAGGGAGGCTGGCTTTTATGATTTTGCCATTCCTACCAAAAAAGCGTTGGCCTATTACAGCGACTATGTGGGGCCGTTCTCTTACGAGAAACTGGCCAACATTCAATCCAATAGTGTGAGTGGTGGGATGGAAGCGGCCTCGGCCATTCTTTATAGTGAAAACTCCGTAGTAGGAGACCGGAACGTGCGCTGGCGCAATGTGGTGATTCATGAAATTGCTCATCAGTGGTTTGGCAATGCCGTTACCGAATACGATTGGGATGATGTGTGGCTCAGTGAGGGCTTCGCTACTTACTTCACGTTGCTTTTCATTGAGCACGAGTATGGACATGATGCTTTTATGCAAGGGTTGGCCTCCAGTAAAAAAAGCGTAGATGCTTTTTATGAGAAGAACCCCAATTACCGGATCGTTCATGACAACCTCAGTGACATGAGTAAAGTCACCAGTTCCAATACCTATCAGAAGGGGAGTTGGATCCTGCACATGTTGCGGGGTGTAGTGGGCACTGACAATTTTTGGAAGGGGATACGATCGTATTACAAAAAATACAAAGACCTGAATGCCACTACCGATGATTTTCGAAGAGAAATGGAAGAAGCATCGGGAATGGATTTAAAAGACTTCTTTCAGCAATGGCTCTATCAACCGGGCATCCTGAAGTTCAAGGGATCGTGCACGTATGATAAAAAGAAAAAGGAAATAAGCATTACACTGGATCAGGTACAAACCGATGGCAGCTTGTTTAAGATGCCGATGGAGCTGGGTATCTATTTAAAAGACAAGCAGCCCATGATGAAAGTGATACAGGTGAATGAAAAGTCAAATGTTTTTACGATAGCAGTGGATGCCGAACCGGAAAAAGTTGTTCTTGATCCCAACAACTGGGTGTTGATGGATGCGGAATTTGGGAGGAAATAGTACTTGGTCTTGAGTGCTTAGTTCTTAGTTGAAGTGTATTATGGTTAGCAAGAATCGGGTTTTATAAAGTTGGTGCAGGTCACAACTTTGCTTCATAAACAAAAAAAATACTTTTATGAATATTAAAACCAACGGCATGATGTGGCCAACACTCATGCTCTTCGCAATGTGTGCGCTGACTGCTTCAGTTAACGCGCAGGAGAAAAATACCCGGAATCAGGAGCAGGTGAACAAGGAAATTGTAGGGAAATGGCTCGACAACTTTTGGGGCCCTCATTACAATCCAGCCATTGTAGACGAATTGGCAGCGAAAGACATGGTCTTGCAATACTCCCTTCATCAGCCAAGGCAAGGGCATGCCGACATTAAGGATTTTATGAAAAAATTTCGCGCTGCGTTTCCTGATCTGGCATTTGCGGGGGCTTATCCCTTGCTTGCCGATGGCGAGTACGTTATCGCCAGGTGGGTAGGAGGTGGAACCCATACGGGCACCGCCTTCAGTGATTGGCCTGTAGGTGCTTTACCTGCAGCTACCGGACGTAAAATGCACTTTACCGGAACAACTGTTTTTCGTGTTGTAGATGGAAAAGTTACTGAGGAGATTGGGCTGGACGATGGTCTGACTACACTCCTGCAACTTGAACTGGTTCGCCCGGCTAAATAGGGAACCGCTGATATTCATTTCACAACTGTCAGTACAGCTACCGAGTGCAGCTAAGCTGACAGTTGCTTTTAATGGAAGAAAAGGACTTGAGTTAATGTAAGCTATACATTGTTGACTAAAAAAGTCTACTTGAACCTGATGTACCGGGTAACGCTGGCGGTGATGAAGCCGCTGTTTTCTGGTTGGAATTGTTCGTTGGAAAGTGCTTTGGGAATATTGAAAGCGTAAGACAGCAGGAAATTCCAATTTCCGACATTCATACTGAGGGGCAGGCTGAAGGAATAGTTCATGATGCCAAAGTCGGTGCCTTTGTCCAGGTAATAGAGGGGGAGGCCGTTTCTTACCCGTATCAGTGATCCGATTAAAGTTCTGGCATAGGGTAGGTATTGTTCATATTGTTCGCTACCCAGCAGCAGATTGAATGAAGGATAAAACAATATGCGATCGAAGCCTTTCCAGTTTCGCTTTTCCAGGTTTAGCATAACTCCGGGCATAATCCGGTGGCCGGTCTTTTCGCCAAACAATAAGGTGTAATCCAACCTAAAGGTGAGGGGCTTTACATCGATGAAGTTGGATACACCGAGGCTGTTTTCATAAGCCACGACTACATCTGGTCCCAAATCGGAATAAAAATAGCGGCTGTACTCTGCCAGTATGCTCCACTTGTTGGTGATGGCCCCGAGGTATCCTGCAGATAGTATGGTAAGGTAATAACTGGGTTCGTACTCGTTGCTCCAGTAGCCGGAGGCATCCATGTAGGCACCGCTTTTGTGATAGTAGGAGATGCCAGGCGACAGGCCAAATTGATCAATGCCTAACGTGCGTCCCGAGCCTGTGGCGTTGCTGTTGTAGCCTAGCCTGAAGGCCATGGAAGATTTGTTGTATAAACCTTCTGACTGCAGTAAACTGTCGATGAGGTTGAAAATAGAAAGTGAGTCCTGAAAAGAAAATATCGAATCCAGTTCGCTCAGTTCAAAGTCATTGAAAAGCGAATCGGCTTGCTGTGCACGTGAAGTGTACGAGCAGGCCGATAATAGAATGACCAGAAAGGCGATACTTCGGTTCAAAACAATTAGTTGTTATTTTTCCGGTCTTTTAATTGTTGATTGCGATCTCTCAGATTTTCTTTTCGTTGCTGCAGGTCTCTGCGCTGTTGCAGTTGGTTGAGGATCATTCTTTGAAACTCCTTTTCCGCATTGCGCAGGTTCATGATCTGCTGTGCTGAGATCACGTCCATCATTCTTCTGGAGTAGTCTTTTTCCAAATCCAGTTGACGTTGTTTGATTTTCAACCCAAGCTCCACCAGTTCTCGTTGCTTGTCGGGGTCTTTGTTATCAGGCCCTACTTCGCGCTGTGCCTGTCTGAATTCCCGTACCATCTCACCGCGCTTTTGGGTGAACTCGCGGTATACAGGCCAGAAACGTTCGGCTTGCTCGGGGGTAAGTCCCAATCGCTCGGAGATCAGTCCAATGCGAGCGGCTTCTATTTTTTCCCTGGCTTTGGGATCTTGTATCTCCTCTTCCTGCGCCCTGGTGTATAGCGGGGACGCCATCAACATCACTAACAAAATTTTTACAATGGTTTTCATATACTTATTTTTTTGGTCTTACCCTCATCCACTGTGGATAGCTGAGGAGGGCATCGCTTTTGGTATTAAATATCAATTTCAAGAACATAGTCTTCCAGTAAATCACTGTCTAATTCGGGGTACAGAATGTGGTTGTTCAGTGCATCAATTTCATCCTCCTGCAAATTGGCCATGTCCAGCAAATCTTCTGTGGTAAGGTCACTTTCCACCAGGTAAAAAGTGAGGTCTTCGGTGCTCACGGTTGCCAGCAGATCCTCCGGTGTTGAAGTGGGGTCACTTTGACGGAAAATCAGGAACAATGCAAAACCCACTGCCAGCACGGGAAGCGCATAGCGTAAAACCCATACAAAGGAGCCAGCTGTGGCTGGTTGCGCCTGTTTTTCGACAATCCGGCTTTGAATAACACCTGGCAGCTTGTCAAAATAGCCTTCAGGGGTATTAAAAACGTTCTTTTTGGGTATGTCTTCTAGTTTCATTTTATCTTGGATTGCTGAATTTCATAATAGTTTAATCCCCGGTCAAAAAAACTTCAATTTTCTTTGTGGCATGGTGAAAACTGGCTTTAAGGGCCCCCACGCTGGTATCGGTTATGGCTGCAATTTCCTCGTACGACATGTCGTCAAAATACTTCATGTTGAACACCAGTCTTTGCTTGTCGGGCAGGGTAAGCAGCGCCTTTTGCAGCTTACGCTGGATCTCGTCTCCATCCATCTCAGGTGACGTATCGATCTTGTTGCTCAACTCTTTGTTTACATCTTCCAGTGGCAGAAAGAACCTCCGTTTTTTCTTTTTGAGAAAGGAGAGGCACTCGTTGGTGGCTATTCTATAAATCCAGGTGTAGAGTTGTGCATCTTCCCTGAATTTATCGATGGCTTTGTGGATTTTAATGAATACTTCCTGCGTGACATCATCGGAGTCATCGTGGTCGATGAGCATTTTACGCACCATCCAATAGACCCTTTGCTGGTAAGCCCTTACCAACAGGTTGAACCCATAGCTACGGGTTTCCGGATTTCTGATTTTCGCAAGTAGTTCGTGATCTTCCAATGGAAGTTAGGCTAGGTTTGGTTTTTAGACTGCCCTGCAGCCCAATGGTTTAAAACCAATTTAATTAAAATGCTTTAAGATAGTCCACCAAAAGCTCATATTGTTCTTTGGAGTGGGCAGGAAAGTTGGCAAACCGAAGCTGCGTGCCTTTGTGTTGTCCATATCCTTCACCGGCTTCCATACCTTTTTTGCTGAGGTAATCGGCTAATGCTTGCGTTTGCGTGCCCGTATTGGCAATGATGACGGTGGGTGACTGATATTGTTTTTCTACAACGAAGGGTTGCATCAATGCGTGTTGTTTTAGTTCGTTGTACAGGACTACTGCTTTGTACTCTGTTTCTTTTCGGATGGTGTCAATGCCTCTTCTTAGCATGTCTTCAGCTACCTTTCCCAGCACATAGATGGCCACACTGTTGGGCGTTTCGGGCGTTTGATTTTTCAAACCATTCTTCAGGTAGAATGGCAGGGTGTGGTGCGTGCCTATGGAGAGGCCTTTGGCCAGCATCGCGTTTGCTTTGGCGATGCAGGCATCGTTGACGATCCATACGCCCAGTCCGGGAGGCATACCAAATCCTTTTTGCACCGAAAAGTAAACAGAATCTATTTTAGTATAATCGAAGTCGGCATAGGGGAGTGCTGAAACGGCATCTACGCAGAGCAAGGCTTTTGGATTTTTTGCTTTCAATCCGTAGATAAATTCTTTGGGCAACATCACGCCAGTGCTGGTTTCGTTGTGTGTTACGCCAATGAGTTCGACATCCAGCAGGGCGGGTTCATTAAAACCGCTGCCATCGGCTACGCGTATTTCTTGCGCCTGCCTGTTGAGTTGTTGTGATGCTTTGAAAAACTTTTCTGAGAAGGCACCATTTACATAGTGGGCCGACTTTTCTTCCACAAGGTTTTGAATCAGCCGTTCCCATATTTCTGTGGCAGATCCTGCGAAGAAAATGTGGTGCGAGGAGGGGATGTTGAGCAGCGCGCGCAACGACTCCTGTGTATGCTGGTATATTTTTTCAAACTCCGGACTGCGGTGCGATAGAGAAGGTACACCCAGCTTGAATGCACTACGTGTGTGGTCTTCAACCGTGAAGTAAAGTTGGGAGGGGCCAGGAGAAAAAGTGACTGCCATTTTGTAGGCGCAAATTTAGATTTTTAAGTGATGATGTAAAGCCTACAAAAAAAATACTTTTATATCAAGGCTACCGAACATACTTCTTTCCTCTACCTTTGCGTTTAATAAATACCCACTCGGATTTGGGACACGTTTCTGGAACCTAACATTAAAAACAATACCGAGTGATTTCATTATCAAAACCAGGCCTCATCCATCTTCGGGCGGACCTCATGCTACGATTTATCGGAGTGTAGGATAACAGTGGAAGGTTGCGATTTGAATGAATAGCTCAAAACTTGTCGTATCTGGGGTTCCTAAACACCTCTCCGAGTCCAGTGGGTTTTTATTTTAATTCAGCTTGCCACCACAGAATTTGCAGTGCACCGCATCTTTGTCGTGCCCCTCTTGTAAACAGTGAGGGCATACTTCAGTAGTTACCACCTTGGTTTTTTGATAAGCCATTTCAGCAGTTACAATACCGGTAGGAATGGCGATAATTCCATAACCTAATATCATTATAATAGCGGCTACAGTTTGCCCCAATGGGGTGCTGGGGGATATGTCGCCATAGCCGACAGTAGTAAGTGTAACGATGGCCCAATAGATGCTGATGGGAATGTTTTCGAAACCATTTTCCTTTCCTTCGATGAGGTACATTAAACTTCCAGCCAGGATAACAGAGGTGACAACTGTAAGCAGAAAGACGGTTATTTTATGTCGGCTTGCTTTTAAGGCACTCATTAGCACCTGTCCCTCTCCAACAAAACGTGCCAGCTTGAATACACGAAACACCCTCACCAACCTGACACTGCGAAGCACCAGCAATACGTGGGCACCACTCATTACCAGACTCAGGTAAGTAGGCAGAATGGACAGCAGGTCAATGATGCCGTAGAAACTATAGATGTATTGCTTTTTGTTTTTGACAGTCCATACGCGCAATACGTATTCCAATGTGAAAATGACAGTGAAAATCCATTCGAGCACAACCAACAATGTGCCGATTGAGAATTTGATGGATTCGACACTTTCAAGATTGATCACCACGATGCTCAACAGAATGCAGATGATCAGGCCGATGTCAAAAGCTTTACCGGAAGGGGTTTCGGCCTCAAAAATAATATCGTAGACTTTCTTTTTAAGTTTGCTGTTATTGTCCAGAAGCATAAGCTACTAATATAACACGCGGAACTTTATGGTGTGCTCGATCGACCGCATTTCTTTGATTAATTCCCTGTCGTAGTCTTTGTTGATGTCTGTGATCACGTAACCAATGTGTTCGGTGGTTTTTAAATACTGTCCTGCGATGTTGATGCCGTTGTTGGCCAGGGTTGCATTGATTTTGGCCAAGACACCAGGAACGTTATTGTGAATATGGATCAGCCGGTGGGCGTTTTCCAATATTGGCAATACGAGGTTGGGGAAATTTACACTTTGGCTGGTACTTCCTGTATTAATATAATCCATCAATTTGCCAGGCACGAAGTGGGCAATGTTTTCCTGTGCCTCCAGTGTACTTCCTCCGATGTGGGGTGTTAGAATGGTATTGGGCAATCCACGTAATTCAGAGACAAACTCTTCTGCGTTGCTGATCGGTTCATATTCAAAAACGTCTGCACCACTTCCGGCTACATGGCCATTCAGGATATTTTCTTTTAAAGCTTTTACATCTACGATGTGACCACGGCTCAGATTCAGCAGGATAACACCTTTCTTCATCAATTTGAATTCCTCAGGTCCGATCATGTGTTGGTTGGACGGACGACCATCCACGTGCAACGAAACGACATCTGCAATTTGTAAAAGCTCCTTGAGGCTTTTGCACTTGGTGGCGTTGCCTAAAGCCAGCTTCTCTTCAGTATCGTAGTAGAAAACTTTCATGCCAAGACTTTCTGCCAATACCGAAAGCTGAGAGCCTATGCTACCGTACCCAACGATGCCCAGGTTTTTTCCTCTGATTTCAAAGCTGTTGCTGGCGGATTTTTCCCACTGGCCAAGGTGCATTTTGGCAAACTTATCGGGGAGGTTGCGCATGAGCATGATGATCTCAGCGATGGCCAGTTCAACTACCGAGCGAGTGTTGCTGTAGGGTGCATTGAAAACAGCTATTCCTTTTTTTGCGGCAGCATCCAGATCAATCTGGTTGGTACCGATGCAGAAAGCACCGATGGCCATTAGTCGGTTGGCACAATCCAACACTTTGGCGGTCACTTGTGTTTTGGATCTGATGCCGAGAATGGAGACGTTGGCAATTTTTTCGCACAACTCTTCTTCAGTGAGACCTGCGGGATAAACTTCTACATTGAATCCTTCTTCCTTCATCAACTTCACCGCAGCGGGGTGCACACTCTCCAGCAGCAACACATTGATTCTGTTTTTAGGGTAGGAGATGGCGGTATTTAAATTGTTGAGGTAAAGAAACTCATCGAGGCTGGGCGTGATGTGATCTGCCTTGCTCAATACGTTGCCTCTTTCTACGTTTTCAGTAAATGCAAAAAATTTATTGGCAAGGCCTGAGTGTTTAATTTCATAATCTGTATAACCATCACCTATCACGTACACATCTCCTGGCAAGTTGAGGCGTTTCAGTTGTTCTACTTTACCGTTGTTGGCAGAGAGTGGATTGTCTTCATCAAATCCGATGACTTCGCCTTTGTCGTTGAAATGAAACTTGTTGGCAAAAATATTTTCCTTTTTCACACCAAATTCTGTTACAATGGGATCGATGAATGCGTGAAAACCATTGGAGATGATATAAATACGACCGTTGTATTCTTCAAAAAAAGATTTGTTGCGTTTGAAGGATTCAGACACCATCCCACGCAAGACCACCACCAGCTGCTCAAGGTGTTGCTGGTTGGGAGAAAGCAGCGCCAGTCTTTGTTTTAGCGACTCTCTGAACGACAGGGAGCCATCCATACCCTGATTGGTAAGGTCTTCAATTTGTTTCTTAATGGCTGCTCTCTGCGGATGATCTTTTAGCGAGATATCGGCCAGGGCATCAAAAGCTTCTACTTTAGTGAACGTGCTGTCGAAATCGATGACAATGTACTTATTGGAAATCATGAGCGAAAAGTAAGCCGCAAATGTAGCAAGTCCACAAGCATTAGTCCATAGAAGCGAAGGATTTGTATCCGTTCACAAGTATCAATGGCTTATACCTCTAATTCTTTGAGCAATTGAGAGGTATAAGCTTTGATTTGATCCCTTACTCCACGAAACGCATTCATGATTTCTTCCTCTGTTCCCTTTACCTTGGCAGGATCGGGAAAGTTGTGATGCAGCCGCCTGGCTTTGGATGGAAAGTAAGGGCAGTTTTCTTTAGCATGATCACACACCGTGAGAATGGTATCAAACGGGATGGATTGGTATTCATCGATGTGATTGGAAGTGTGACCTGAAATGTCAACGCCATCTTCCTTCATCACCGCTACCGCCCTGGGGTTGAGTCCGTGTGTTTCAATACCTGCACTGTACACATTCAGTTTGCCTTTGGATTGTAGCCGCAGGTAACCTTCTGCCATTTGACTTCGGCAGGAGTTGCCAGTACACAAAACAAGGATATTCGACATTTTATTTCAGGTTTAAGTACATGCAAGCAGCAGTAACAGGACACACATGTGAAAATTCTGAGGAGGCCAATACAGGTTTTGCCACTTCATCACGACTTATCAACTCAAAGCCAATTTTAAGGAAAAAGTCCTTTGCTGTTTCAGTTAGGAGATAAAGCCCTTTCAGTTCTTTTTTCCTGGCCTCATTGATGAGGTGATGGGTGATCTGAGTTCCCAAGTTTTTGCCTCTGTTGGCAGCGGTGATGGAGACGGAACGAATCAGGCCATAATCGCCATAGATCTCAATTCCTCCCGTTCCAATCAACTTATCGCCTTCATAATACCCTACCAGCAGGTGGTTTTTGTCGCTGAGATCTTCATAGGGAAGTCCCACTGTTTTTAACTGATCTGTAAAAGTTTCCCATTGATCAGGGGTTTTTATTGATAAAGGTATCATATTGGTGCTGGCAATTAATTACAACAATCTGGTCCGCAACAAGCTTCAGTATCTTGTTTTTCTGCATAAACTGTGATGCTGAAAATACCGAGATTACCTTTCTTGTAAGTTTCCAATTCCTTTTCGCTCAAATAGTCTGAAAGAATTTCATCGGGGAGTGCTATCTTTTTTTCTTTCTGCAATTTGATATTGGTGAATCCAGCTTCCTTAATAATAGCAAGGTATTCCTCTTTTTGAATGGCTCCAGACACACAACCTGCATACATTTCTGCACTTTGTCTTAATGCCTCTGGAAGTTTGCCAACCAACACAATATCAGAAATGCTAAAGTGCCCCCCTTTTTTTAGAATGCGGAAGGTTTCTTCAAAGGCGCGCTTCTTGTTTGGTACCAGGTTCATCACGCAGTTGCTCACCACTACATCGGCTACGTTGGCTGTGATGGGAATGTTTTCAATATCGCCATAACGGAACTCCACATTGTTAAGGCCTAACTTTTCTGCGTTGGTGCGCGCTTTGTCAATCATTTTTTCAGTGAAATCCACGCCTATTACTTTGCCGGAGGCACCGGTAACTGAGCGCGCCACGAATGCATCATTGCCTGCTCCAGAGCCGAGGTCCACTACGGTATCCCCTTCTTTGATTAGCGCATATTCAGTGGGAAGTCCACATCCCAATCCCAGGTCAGCGTCTTTTACATATCCTGCCAATTGGTTGTAATCTTCAGCCATGATGGCTTCATCGATTACAGAGCAGCAGCTGGTAGCGCCACAACAGCTCGTTTCGTTTTGTTCTTTGCTTTGGTCTACAATGCTACTGTAGGTATCCTTTACAATTTGTTTGAGTTGTTCGTCTGTTTTCATAATTGGAGTTTTAAAAGTAGTATAAATCGTAATATTGCGATGGGTTTATGTAAATTTTTTTAACAGCAGGAGGGGTCTTTGTACATTTCAAATAAGGCGGCCATTTTGGATTGCGCGTTTTGCCATGCTTCATTGTCTATACAGTAGCAAACACTGGGACCTTCTATACTTCCTTTAATCAATCCTACTTTCTTCAGCTCTTTTAGGTGTTGCGATACTGTGGATTGGGACAAGGGAAGTTCGTCTACGATATCACCACATACACAAGCCTGACTGGTGGCCAGAAATTGCAGGATGGCTATTCTTGCAGGATGTCCCAGCGCTTTGGCCAAATTGGCCAGGTCATTTTGTTGGCTGGTGAATTCTTGTGTTTTTGTAAGTCCCATTGCTACCTTAATCGTAAGATTACGATTTAAGTTTCATTCAGACTAAAATATTTTAAAAAAAATGGGATGGAGCTACCTTTTGATGCCCTGGGTGCTGAAAGAAAGGCCTTGTTGCCCTGTGGTGGAGATCATTACTGCTTCAAAACGAGGCTCGTTATGGGCAACAGGTGTACCCCATTCAAAGACAAAATTACCTCCTGTGCCCCCTTCCTTATCCCCTTCGCTGATCACAATTTCAACGGTTTCAAGGGGATTAATATAGATAGGCTTGTCGAAGTAATTTCGTACCAGGTCACCTTTGGTGTTATAGTGTTTGGCGTTGAACACGTATAGGGTATCACTAGAACTGATATTACGCATGCTCACCGTGACCGTGAGGTGATAAGTACGGTTTTCAGAAATCTGATATATTTCTGAATAGACAGAAAGGTAGGTACTTCCAGTGGTAAGACTGTCTAAAACGGTAGGATCTACGGCCCTTTTTTCCCAATTGATCGCTTGGAATGATATTTCTTCTTTGGGTTGATTACAAGAAAGTAGCGCTAAAGCAATAAACACTGCTACAGTATATTTGATACTTAGCACCAATAGTCTTTCAATCATTCACCTAAATAAACCCATTGTCTAGTTTTTTCCAAACGGCAATCTTTTTATAGCCATGTGACCGTTGCTCATTACCAAAAGGGCGTCTTGTAGCGCGTTGATGTCTTCCAGTGGATTGCTGGGCACGAGAATCAAGTCCGCCTCGTAACCGTTGACAATTCTTCCCGTTTGTTTGTCGAGTCTTAAAAGTTCGGCTGCCACGGTAGTTGAAGATTGAATGGCTTCAAAATTGGTCATTCCCATTCTTGCAAAGTTGGCCACCTCCAGGGCAACGCTACTGGTAGTTTTGGAAGTGTATCCATTGTCGGCTCCGGTGGCAATTTTAACACCCATGGCGTGCGCCTTTTTAAATGCTCTTTCAGCTACGGGAACCATAAAGTTTCCTCGCATTTCAAGTGTGGCATTGTCGTAATCACCTCCTGGTTTGGTAAGATCTACCAAAGTGATGTAGGTGGGTACGAAAAACGTACCTTTTTCTTTCATCAGTTTCAGGGTTTTGTCGCTCAAGAAAGTGCCATGTTCGATGCTGCGTGCGCCAACTGAAACGGCCGCATAGGCACCTTCATCACCGTGTGCGTGAATCATCACCGGGATATCTCTTTTAGCGGCTTCATCCACGATAACTTTCAATTGATGAGCTGTATAGGTTTGTTCCCTCGGATCGGTGTCAGGCAAGCCAGCGCGCTCTGTACCTCTTGTTTTAATAAAATTGGATCCGCGATCTATGTTTACATTCACTAGTTTTTTCAGTTCTTCATCCGTATTTACTCCACCGATTAATTCGCCCAATCGGGTGTCTGCCAAAATGGTTTCTCCCAGTTGGGGGGTGACAAAAACGCCAGTGGCTACCATGTCTGGTCCAGGTATCTTTCCGGACTTCACCATTTCACGGATGGACACATCCTGATAAGCAGAAACGCTGGCGCTTCTTACGGTAGTAACACCGGATTTTAATGCCCGTTGTGCCGAAGCCAGGTTGTCGATGTGCGTGTGCACATCAATCATACCGGGCATGAGGTAATTGCCTTCACAATCTACCACGGTGTAGTTACTTGCAATAGGATCTCCCTTCTTACCTATCTTTTCGATCTTTCCATTTTTTACAAAAACGATCGCGTCAGCGTAAATTTTATTTTCTACTCCATTGAATAAGTTGGCATTGGTAAGCGCATAATCCTTTGGCTGAGCAAATGCGTGCGATACTGTAAGAAGTAGAAGTGCTAAGATAATTTTCATGAGAGAGTCGTTATTGGTCAGTTGGATAGGATAGGTTTTTATTTCATTTTAAGAATCGATGCAGCTTCGTCAATTTGTTGGCTGTATTTCATCAGGTTGTTGGCTACAATTTCAATTTGCTGCTGGGCTTCTTTCCAGCTTCTTTGCTCAATGCCTTCGCGAATGCCCGGTAATGTTTTTACACCATAACCAGTGTAGAATCCTGGTGCATAGATTGTATGCTGGAACCAGGGTCTGCGAGGAAGTCCTTCTGCTACTGTCAGGTTTTGCTCAGCAGTGTAGAGCAGTTTATTGAGCTTTGCCAAATTGGTGTTGGGATTTGGATTCATTTTTACCAACTCAGCATAGGTGTCTGCACTTTTTTCCAGGCGAGCTACTGCATTCAAGAGTTTGCTAAAATCGAGGTAGGGTACCGGATCTTTTGCCTTGGGTTGGATAAAAGTTTTCTTAGGATCGCTGGCCAACTTGTATCTGTTTTCAGCGATCATTTGGTTTTCAACCTCAGTGGACTCACGCATGTTGTCGATCAGTGATGTTACTTCTTTTACATATCCATCTACTGTTTTGTGAAATCCTTTAAAGTCAAAAGGCAGGACGTTGGCATTGGCCAGACGGAGAGTGGCACGTCCGGCTGTTTTTGCCAGCGTTACCCCGTATTCAAATGTTGGATCTTTAAAACGCTTGTACAAATCGTAAGAATCGTAGATGGAATGGTATTCACCACCATCATCCTCACCACCGAATCCGATATTAAGTGCGGGTATCCCCAGGTGTTGAATGAAGGGGCTGTAGTCTGATCCAGACCCCAATGCGTCTATGGTCATGGAAGGGGAGTTGATAATTTCCTTTTTGGCTTTTGACGAAGAGGCATAGGCAGCCATGGCTGATTTTCTTCTTTCCAGGATGCTTACTCCTGTTTGCGGATCAGTGACATCTCTTGCTATATCGCTCACCAACTGTTGCAGCGTATGGGAGCCTTGTGCATACAAAAATCCACGTCCATTTCCGTCAGAGTTGATGTAGGCAACCAGTTTTTGTTGTAGTTCTTTGGCATGATGTTCTGCCCATTCAGTCGATCCAATGAGGCCTGGCTCTTCACCATCCCAGCCAGCATAGATGATGGTGCGTTTTGGTTTCCAACCGGTTTTGGTCAGTTCTGCTACAGCCCTGGCTTCTTCCATCAGCGCTACCATTCCACTGATTGGATCAGCAGCACCATTTACCCAGGCATCGTGGTGATTGCCACGCATTACCCACTCGTCAGGTAATTCTGAACCTTTCATTTTTGCAATCACATTATGACAATCCACCAGCTTCCAGTCGAACTGCAAATTCAAATGCACGCGTACGGGGCCTGGACCTACATGATAAGTGATAGGTAGCGCTCCACGCATGTATTCAGGGGCTACAGGGCCACCCAATGCGCTTAATAAAGGCTGTGCGTCTTCGTATCCAATAGGAATTACCGGAATACTGATCAGGTTGTCGGCTTGAGCTCTTTCAATTCTTTTGGCTTCCTCTGTGGCTCCGATGTTGGGAGTTAAAGGATCTCCGGGGCGAACAGGCAGGTCCAGAACAGATCCGCGTTGCGCACCCAATGATGGCCTGAAGGGACCTTTGGGATAAACATCTCCCTGATAATAGCCGTCATCTTCCGGATCAGAATAAATGATACAACCTATGGCGCCTTTTTCCTGAGCTACTTTGGGTTTGATCCCTCTCCATGATCCTCCGTATTTGGCAATTACAATTTTGCCTTTTACATCAATTCCTAATTTATCTAGTTCGTCATAGTCGCTGGGCACACCGTATCCAACGAATACCAGTTCGCTGGTCACATCGCCATCTGCTGAGAAGCCATGGTAGGTGGGAAGTTGCTCTTTGGACTGACCGCTGGTGGCGTCTTCCTTGAGGGCAGGTTCAGCCAGTTTGGCTTTGTATTTGGTTGGTGCTACCATTTCCAATACTCTTACTTTGGGTGTGGGGAAGAGCACCTTGTAAGTTTCCACTTCGGCTTCATAGCCCCAGCTTCTGAACTGGTCTCGCATCCACTCTGCATATTGTTTGCCCATGGGCGATCCAAGATGATGTGGTCTGGCCGTGAGGTGTTTCATCCATTGGTCCAGGTTGGAAGCTTTCAGGTAGCTGTCGTACTTTTCTTCCAGCGCAAGTTCTGCCTTTGCGCTTTCAGACGTGTAGCCCTGAATGGACTTTTGTGCAAAGGCATGGGAGGACAATGCCAGGATGCATATTGTGTAAGCGAGTTTTTTCATGGGTAATTGAGATTAGAAATTGGATGTTCAATATAATCCATCTGAGGATTTATTAGCCAATATTGTTTTATAATCGGCTTGAGGGCACTTCTAGCGCGAGGCTACAACAAAAAAAAGAGGCCACTATTAGTGGCCTCTTTTCAAAATTTAGTTGAACCTTGGTTTAGTTACCGTATCCTTCATTTTGTACCAATCCTGAATTGATCAGTCTTTCTCTGTTAGGGATAGGGAATACTAAACTTGGATCGTTGTAAGGCAGTGCCCCAACAGACCTTTGGGTACGCTTGATGTCATGGATCAGGTGCCCTTCAAACGCCAGTTCCAGGTGACGTTCCAGTAAGATGTCATCAATTGTAACTGAAGCCAGCGGGGTAGTAAGTCCGGCTCTGTTTCTGATGAAGTTGATATCATCCAGAGGAGCTTGGCCCAAAGCAGTGCCTTCGCGGAAGTTACCTTCTGCTCGGGTCAGGTACATTTCTGATAACCTAACGATATTTACGTTGCCAAATTGATTGTTCCATTTTCCGGTGCGTTCATCATCATAGAACAGTGCAAGGCGCTCATCGGCAGGATCATACAAAGCCAAATGAGCAGGCTCAACATAAATGTCGCCACGACCACCAAAATCAGATGACGCAAAAAAGGTATTCATGTTATTGATACCTGCCTGATTGGTTACCTGAATGGAGAACACATCTTCAGCAGTTGCGTTGGAAGAACCATTGGAGCTGTTGTTGAAGTTGTTGGCATAGTCGCTGAGCAAACTGTATTTTCCTGATGCAATTACCCTGTGGGCAGCATCTCTGGCTTTGGCATAATCGTTTTGCATCAAGTAGACTCTCGACAATATAGCACTTGCAGTATAAGTAGTGGCAAAGAAACCATTGGTTTCAGGCAACAAGTTGACTGCATCGGTGAGGTCCTGGATAATCTGCGTATACACTTGCTGTACGGTGCTGCGATTGAGCGGCTCAAGATTATCCGGAGTCAATGCCAATGGAATTCCAGGGTTGTTGGCCGGATTGCCATCGGTATATGTTTTAGCATATACACGTACCAGTTCAAAGTGTGTTAAAGCGCGGATGAATTTTGCTTCACCTTCCACTTTGTCTTTTTTGGTGCTTACAACTACATTCAAGTTGTTCAATACGGTGTTGGCTGCATTGATCGTTTCGTAGGCTTCCAACCAGGTTAACTCTGCCTGACCGTTGGTGATCAACAATTTCTTGATGAATATCTGACCAGGATCAACAAAGGTTCCATCCCAAAACATTTCTCCATCGTCACCAATCAATTCTGCATCTCTCTGCATGTTGCCGCCTAGTACATCACCATCACCCAATAGGGCATAGGCTCCCACCAGTAGCGCTTCAACATCTTTAGATGTTTTAAGGGCGCTGGAAGACTCCACAGAGTTTACGGGTGCTATGTCAAGCTGATCAGCGCAACCAAAAAACACTGCGGTTATTATAAGTGTTATTATTTTATTTTTCATTTTCTTAAATGCTTTAATGGTTGACTTTTAGAATCCGATGTTTAGACCGAAAGTAATCATCTTAGCCTGAGGCGCAGAATAGAAATCAATACCCTGGCTCACGTTGGCAGTGGTAACATTACCTCCAGCATTAGGTCCGGCATTGCTCAAGTCTGTGTTCACTTCAGGGTCCCACATTTTATAATCTGTAAAAGTCAGCAGGTTTTGGGCGCTCGCATAAATCCTCACTTTGGTAAATGAAGTTTTGCTGAGAAGTGTACGTGGTAAATTATAACCAAGTGTCAAAGTCTTGAGTCGTACATAACTTCCGTCTTCCACATAACGAGACGATTCTCCTGTACCGTTGCCATCAAATAATCTGGCTTGAGGAATGTTGGTGATGTCACCAGGATTTCTCCAGCGATTAAGCTGATCTTTTCTCTGGTTATCAAAGAAGTCACCATTGGCGGCAAAGAATTTACCACCCCCTAAATAGATGTCATTTCCCTGAACACCCTGGAACAACACACTTAGCTCAATTCCTTTGTATGAGAAGTTATTAGTGATACCCCAGATGAAGTCAGGATTAGGATCTCCAATCTTTGTGAATTCGGCAGCATTGTAATCATTGGTCGTTGCTGTTAATTCGCCATTGGCATCTTTCATAAAGTACAAGGCATCACCATTGGCTGGATCTACTCCTGCATATTTAGGACCGTAAAAGATACCGATAGGTTCACCCTCTACTGCCCTTGACAAGAAGTTTCCATCTACGACCTGATCCTGAATATCAGTGATCAGGTTTCTGTTTCTGGCAAAGTTAAAGCTGGTATTCCATTTAAGCTCTCCAGTCAGGTTGACAGAGTTAATCACCAATTCAAAACCTTTGTTCTCAAGATTACCCAGGTTTTTCACTTGGGTTCTTGCAGCCCCTGCAGTACCAGGCAGGTTTACATTGAGCAACAGGTCAGAGGTGTTTTTTACATAGTAATCCACCTCACCGGTAATTCTGTTGTTGAGGAAACCAAAATCGATACCAAAATCCAACTGGGAAGTTTGCTCCCAACGCAAATCAGGGTTTGCCAACTGCGAAGGACGTTGACCTGGCACACCAGCATAACCTCCATCACCGGAGCTTAGACCTTGCCATGGGAAGTTTCCAATCTCAGCATTTCCTGTCAAGCCGTAGCTCACTCTGAGTTTCAAGAATTCGATCGTATTGTTCTCTGACAAAAACTGTTCCTCACTAAGTATCCAGCCTGCAGAAGCTGCTGGGAAAAATCCGTAGCGGTTGTCTGGTCCAAATCTGGATGAACCATCCACACGTCCACTTAAGCTAAGCAGGTATTTATTGGCAAACTTATAGTTGGCGCGAGCGAAATAGGAAAGGAAAGAGTATTCGGTTTCAGTGGCATTTCCTAAAGTAATGCTGGCAGCCGAAGTGATCTTGCGATAAGAATCGCTGGGGAATTGTTGTCCTTGAACTCTTGCGAAGTTGGCATTAGAGTTTTGAAAACTCATACCACCCACTGCTTCCAACTCATGTTGCCCAAAAGATACATTGTAAGACAAAAAGTTATTTGTAGTGTAGTTGAATACCTGCGTGCGGATATCATCCCCCTGTCCATTAGGTGCACCTGTGTTGCGCGAGGCTACACTAGCCAGGTATCTTTCTTCGTGTTGGCTAAGTAGGTCATAACCAAATTCGGATCTGAATCTAAGGTTATCCAAAATATTATAACTGCCGTAGAAAGTTCCCAGGTTTCTGAATACTGTATTGGTATTGTCGTTATAGTTAATATCAATAAGTGGATTGTAATAGAGCGGGAAATTGGAGTTGGGTAACCCCGTAGTAAGGTCAAGCACTCCACTCAGCAGATTTGTTCTTGTATCGATAATCGGTGTAAGAGGAGGTAATGCAATCATCTGCAATGGAGTAGAGAATGCATTGTCATCGGGTACCCTGCTATTTATAGTTCTTCCCAAGCTAAAGCTCATACCTAGGGATAACTTGTCGTTGGCTTCATGATCGAGGTTGATTCTTCCGTTGACTTTATCGAACGCAGTACCTAAAAGAATACCATCCTGATTGCTGCTACTTAAGGAAGTATAGAATCTGGTTTTCTCGGTACCTCCACTAGCGCTAAAATCGATTTGGTTGATTGATCCTCTGACCAAAGCTTGTCTGTCCCAATCAGTATCTACATAAGAGGGAGAGGAGGGGTCTTGCCAGGCAGCTCTTACGCCACCCGCATAACGATCCAGTCTTGCTTCCAAAGAGGCTACGGAGATATAACCAGTATTGGCGCGTGCTTCCTGGAATAACTCCACATATTCTGCAGTGTTCAACCACTCTACATGGTTGGTTGGCTCACTGAACCCAGTCATGAAATTGACGTTGAAGTTGGTCTTCTCGCTTTTTCCTCTTTTAGTAGTGATGATAACCACACCATTTGCTCCACGTGATCCGTAGATGGCAGCGGCAGAAGCATCCTTAAGAATTTCAATGGATTCGATATCAAAGGAGTTCAAGTCTGCAAGCGGGTTGGTATCACCGCTTAGTGCAGTCTGGCTTTGTGATGTAATGGGAACACCATCGACAACATAAAGTGGCTGCGATCCTGCAGACAATGAAGAGGTACCGCGTACCCTTACTTTTATACCTTGGCCAAGTTTACCATTACTTGCTTCTACAAACACACCTGCGGCTCTTCCCTGGATCGCCTGTTCAAAAGAGGGAACTGGAATATTTTCAACCTGGCTGCCACTTACTTTGGCTATGTTTCCCGTGAGGTCTTGTTTCAATTGAGTACCATATCCAACTACCACCACTTCGGACAATTGTTTTACGTCTTCAGAGAGAGTGACATCAATCACAGAGTTTGCGCCTATGGCAACGTCTGTTGTTGTGAATCCAATAAATGAAAACGTCAATGTTCCACCAGTTGTGGGTACTGATAATCTGTAATTTCCTTCAACATCGGTAACAGTTCCAGTTGAAGTTCCTTTTAGTAATACACTAACACCCGGTAATGAGCTACCGTCAACTTCTGAGGTAACTTTGCCTGAAACAGTACGTTCCTGCGCCCAAAGCGAATTGGGTAGGCAAAGTCCTAAGATGGTCATTAAGAGTAAAAATTTCCTCATATATTATTATGATTAGTTATTGATACCCAAAATTAAGAAGTATTAAAGTCAATAGGGTAATCAATATGGGGGATTTATCCTAACGGGCAAATTGGGGTATAAATAGTGCTTTATTGATTATGTCTTAAGGAATTAGCTAGCAAATAGTTGTTTAAACTTGGGATTTAGCTAGACAAAGTGTATCCACTTATGCGAAACCATCTTACAAGTGTCTCTGAAATTGAAGACCCTTTATAATCAAGTATAAATCAGTCAGTTATGATTACTGCTTTTTTCGGCTTAAGGCTCTTTCAACAGCGGCTACAATATGCTCTGGAGCCAGCCCGTATTTTTTAAGGAGATCTGTTGGTTTTCCACTTTCACCAAAAGAATCGTTGACCGCCACCATTTCGATGGGTGCGGGGAAGTGTTGGGAAAGTGCTTGTGCAATGCTGTCTCCAAGTCCACCATTCTTTTGATGTTCTTCGCAAGTGACTGCACATCCTGTTTTAGAAACTGATTTTACAACTGCGTCAGTGTCAAGTGGTTTTACCGTGTGTATGTTGATGAGTTCTACGCTAATTCCTTTCTCAGACAAAATAGCTTCGGCTTCAATCGCTTGCCATACCATATGTCCGTTGGCGAACAACGTAACATCTTTGCCCTCTATCATTTTGTCTGCCTTGCCAATTTCAAAAGGCCTGGCATCGGCAGTAAATATGGGCCATGAAGGTCTTCCAAATCGAAGATAGGCGGGACCGACATGATTACCCAAAGCCAGAGTCGCAGCTTTAGTCTGATTATAGTCGCAGGGTACTATTACGGTCATGCCAGGAAGCATCTTCATCATGCCCACATCTTCCAGGATTTGGTGAGTAGCCCCATCTTCGCCAAGAGTGAGTCCTGCGTGTGAAGCACATATTTTCACATTCTTACCTGAATAGGCAATAGATTGTCTGATTTGATCGTAAACCCTGCCAGTAGAAAAATTGGCAAAAGTACCAGTGAAAGGAATTTTGCCACCAATGGTCATCCCTGCTGCAACCCCCATCATGTTTGCTTCAGCTATACCCATTTGAAAAAAGCGATCTGGAAATTCTTTTTGGAAGGCATCCATTTTGAGAGATCCGGTGAGGTCTGCACAGAGGGCTACTACCTGATCATTGTTTTTGCCTAATTCCAGCAAACCTGCTCCAAAACCAGAGCGTGTGTCTTTTTTATCGGTGAAGGTATATTTAGTCATTTTGGGGTATGGATTCGGTCAGTCGCAATAATACTACTTACTGGTCAAAAGCGCGAGTATGTTAATAAGTTGTTAATGTCTAATTTTTTTACTTCCAATACCAACCTAACAATAATCAATTCGTTAAGAGATGAGAGTAAATAACTTATGCAGCTATCACACACCGATCGTAGATTATTATTGTGGTTCATACTGGCACTCCTTGTAGCTATTCTTCCCTGGATTCTCTTAGCGTAACTGGGAGAGCACAAAGAATTAATAGTCGCCTAAAGTTTCCTCCAACTGATCCAATGCAAGCGCCAGCTGTTCATCGTTAGGGGCAATGCCGTGCCATTTGTGTGATCCTACCATAAAGTCAACGCCATAGCCCATTTCAGTACGCATCAGGTTCATCACGGGTTTGCCTTTGCCAGTTAGGGTCTTGGCATGCTTCAATGTTTTAATGACTTCTTCCAGGTCGTTGCCATTGCATTCGATCACTTCCCACCCGAATGCTTTCCACTTTGCCTTAAGGTCCATCAATGACAAAACCTCATCAACTGGTCCGTCTATCTGTTGGCCATTGTAGTCAATGGTAGCAATTAAATTATCTATTTTGTTGTGCGCTGCGAACATGGCAGCTTCCCAAACCTGCCCTTCTTGTTGTTCACCATCCCCCATGAGCACATAGATCAATTGTTTGTCCTTATTCAATTTCTTCGTTGCGGCAGCGCCAATGGCAACTGATAGTCCCTGACCCAAAGAACCGGAGGCAACTCTTACACCAGGCAGGTGTTCGTGTGTTGCGGGGTGACCTTGAAGTCTTGTATTTAGTTTTCTGAAAGTGGACAGTTCTTTGATGTCGAAATATCCAGACCGGGCAAGTACTGAATACCAAACGGGAGAGATGTGGCCGTTAGAGAGAAAGAAAAGATCTTCACCTTGACCATCCATATTGAAGCTTTTATCATACTTCATGATTTCGAAGTAGAGCGCTACAAAGAACTCAGTACATCCCAGTGATCCACCGGGGTGGCCTGATTGGCAGGCGTGCACCATTCGAACGATGTCTCTTCTTACCTGGGAGGTTAATTGTTGAAGCGCCTGGATATCAGCCATGAGGGTAGTGGTTTATCCGCGAAGATGTGTGAATTTTGCTAACCACGCAAAAGAATTAAACATCAATTGAAGTGCAATTCTCAAAGGTGCCGTAAAGCTTTATCTAACGCTTCTTTTTAGTGGCTTTTTTGATTGCTTTTTTCTTCGATGCTTTTTTAGTCGCTAACTTTTTGGCGGTGGTTTTCGCAGGGGATGACTTCTTTGGGCTTTTGACTTTCACTGGTTTTGAGGGCACTCCCGGATTTAAAATCTGATCAGCGTGATTTTTTGTATCCACCTTCTCAATAATCTCCTCGATAAGCCCCTTTTCATCAATCACGAAAGTGACGCGGGCTGTTCCCATGTACTTTCTGCCATACATCGATTTTTCAACCCACGTTCCATACTTGGAATGAATGATCTTATCTACATCTGCCAGTAACTGGAATGGGAGCTTTTGCTTCTCAATAAATTTTTGGTGTGACTTCTCACTGTCGGTACTCACGCCAAGCACTTCGTATCCTTTTTTCTGTAACAATTTATAATTATCTCTCAGGTTGCAAGCCTCGGTGGTGCAGCCGGGTGTCTGATCTTTGGGATAAAAATAGAGTACTACCTTTTTCCCCTTTAATGAAGAGAGAGAAACCTGGTTTCCGTCCTGATCATTTACTTTAAAGTCAGGTGCTTTTTGTCCAACTTTTAGTGCCATGCTATGGAATTTTTTCCTGATAGATATTTTCGTTGCCAGCATAGTCCACTACTTTCACAGACAGGTCACCTTTTAATGGCACCTTACTGTCCTTTCGTTCTGCCCAGATCATGTTGGTCTTGTAGTCGTAATTCATCAATAGCCATTCTCCATTGATGGTGGCTTCATAATAGGAGATACCGGATAAGTCATCTCTTATTTTGAATCTGGCGGCAGCTCCATTCACTGCCATTTTAATTATGCTGGGTGCGTTCGTGTCTTCCAGCAAAACAAAGTCTCCAAATTCTCTGGTGGAGAATGTTATTTTTCCATTCGCCCAGCTGCCACCCATGTATTGAAAATACCTACCAGTATTGCGATAGACAGAGAACCTTTCAGAGTAATTCCCTTTGGGTTTAAGCGTAATAGTGAGACTACTGTTTATTGGATAAATAGAATCGCCAATGGAAAATACTTCTCGGTCTTTGTTTTTATACTGCACTCTTAAAAAAACAGTGTCGTAGAGCGAGTTTTTTGAGAAATTAATGTCCATTAAGTCGCTATAGTACTTATAGGCTATACCTGAAGGTATCATGTCCTTGAAATGGGTATTAATTATTTGATTACCCGCCCGAATAGAGTCTGGCAGTTTTTTTCTTAAATCAAAAAGGAAAACGTGTTGATTTTTGCCAGAGTAAGTGTTCGCTGCATACTCAATATTCTTTCCGAAATAAGCAACGATGCTATCACCCAATTCTCTCTTGCTGGTAACCTCTAAAATATTTTCAATTACCTTGTAAGAGAGCAGCTTATTGGCAGACGTCATGGCCACAACTTCTTTTGCAGGCTCGCTGGCTTTTAAAGAAAGGTTAACGAAACTTTCATTTCCATAAGCATCTTTCAACGCAATCCTGATGGGAATGTCTTCAGCCTTTACTGTGATCATACCTTTACCTGTAGAACCCCCGTAATAACTCAAGATGTTGCCATCATCGATGTAGAGCTTATTGAATCGCTCGCCACTTGTTTTCAGTGTAGTATAGTCCATCAACGTGAGGATGTTCCTGGTATCCCCAAAATTCACCTTATCAATTTCCTGTTTGAAGATGCGATCGTTACCTGCATACATTTCAATAAGGTTGATACCACATTGCGATCTGGAATTGTCAAGGCGATCGTAGCCGAGCAGTTCCACTCCGATAGTGCCAGACGCCAAAATAGGATAGGGCAACTTGTAATTGCCATCCACTTCGGTTACATAAAACTCAAATCTGCCAAACTGATCATTGATTCTGGAGTTGATGTCCATAGTGCGAAGCGCAATCTTGCGCACAACGGGTGGAGTGTTGTCTACCACTTCCCCAAAGTTGAACAGCAAGGGGTTGAGTGCTTCATTATTTTTATCCCTGATGTCGAAGTGAAGGTGAGGTCCGCTTGATCCTCCTGAGTTTCCGGAGAAGGCAACTGTATCGCCTCTTGCTACATCAAATGTACCTGGCTTGAGGTAGAGGTTGATGTCAAAGGATTTTTTGCGATACTGTTCTTTGCGAACAAAATCAGCAATTCGTTTTTCAAATCGGTCGAGGTGACCATAAACGGTAGTGTGTCCATTGGGATGTGTTATATACAATGCATTGCCATATCCACCAGTACTAATACTTATCCGGGAAACATAACCTTGTTGTGCAGACAAAATCGGAACGCCAATTCTTCCGTTGGTGCGTACGTCAATGCCGGAGTGAAAATGGTTGCTACGCAGTTCACCCATAGTTCCCGCCAATAGATTGGGAGTACCTGGCTCAACAGGGAAAAGGTAATTGCTCGCATTGTTACTTACTTTGTCCAGATGGTCTTCAGGGGCACTGAACTGTGCCATTGAAGAACTGACCGTCAATGCAAGAACAAATACAACGTAATTACTTAACCTCAAATTCCAACAACTTTTCATTCTCGATATAGGCGGATAATCGATTTCCCAACGCTACAGGCCCAACGCCTTTTGGTGTACCGGTAAAAATCAAGTCTCCGGTTTTTAGTGTAAAAAATTTAGATAAATAAGATACAATATAATCAAAGTTAAAGAGCATTAAACTGGTATTGCCCTCTTGCTTCAATTTACCGTCTAGTTCTAATTTAAAGTTAATATCATTCAAATCCTTAAAGTGACCTAACGGCAGAAAAGTATCTGATATGGGGGCTGATCCGTTAAAGCCCTTTGCTATGTCCCATGGCAAACCCTTTTCTTTGGCTTTCTGCTGCAAATCCCGGGCCGTAAAATCGATTCCGATACCAATGCTATCATAGTATTTGTGTGCAAACTTTTGTTCTATAGCCTTTCCTTCTTTCGAAATCTTTAAAACAAGTTCCACCTCGTAATGAATGTCTTTGGAGAAATCAGGATAATAGAAAGGTGCATTCTTCCTGATCAGTGCTGTATCGGGTTTTGTGAAGATAACAGGCTCGTCAGGTCGCTCGTTATTCAGTTCTGATATGTGGTCGGCATAGTTTCTGCCAATTGCGAAAATCCTCATCACGTTAGGTATTTTACAAAGCTATAAACAATAAATAGCGTAAAGCGGTTTTTATTGTCCTTTTTTGTCAATTTTTTGATTTGTGGCAGTAACTTTGCTCATCCAATACCCATATGATGAGATCCATTCTAATTTCAATAGCACTCGTAGTAGTTTATGCCTGTGCTACTGTGCCAGTAACTGGCAGACGGCAGGTGAGTTTGATTTCCAGCGGAGAGATCAATCAAATGTCTGCAGAACAATACCAGCAAGTATTAAGAGAAAGCAAGCTTTCAACCAATCAAGAGCAGGTAGCGATGGTGAAGCGTGTTGGAAGCAATATCAAAAACGCAGTTGAACAATACATGGCCAGTAAGGGTGCATCCTCCGAGTTGGCTGGGTTCAATTGGGAATTTAATCTCATTCAGGATGATCAAACGGTGAATGCTTGGTGCATGCCCGGAGGTAAAGTAGCTTTTTATACTGCGATCATGCCTATCTGCAAAGATGAAGCGGGAGTAGCTGTGGTTATGGGACATGAGGTGGCGCATGCTATTGCCAATCATGGTCGTGAAAGGATGAGTCAAGGATTAATCGCCCAGTTTGGATTGGGGACACTCAGTGCTGCAATGGGTCAGAACCCTACGGCTACACAAAATATCTTTATGCAAGCAGTAGGGGTGGGCACTAACGTGGGCATGTTGAAATTTTCACGCAGTCATGAGTCTGAAGCAGACCATATCGGATTGATTTTTATGTCTATGGCCGGGTACGATCCCAATGAGGCGCCAAAATTTTGGGAAAGAATGTCGGAATTGAGCGGTGGGCAGGCCCCTCCGGAATTTTTGTCTACACACCCTTCCCATGATACACGAATTAAGGATTTGGAGGGCTGGATTCCTGAAGCAATGCAGTATTACAAAAAGTAATTATTCGATATTTCATTCTGGAGGTAATCACAAAAAAAAGACCTTTTGTAAAAAGGTCTTTTTTTATGGCTTGTGGTAGGCAGTTAAAAGGCAAAGCCAAATGTAAGCCCCGCTCGCAGGCCAAAACCATCGAAAATCCCCACGTCAAATGAGTTGGTACCCGATTTAACATCAACTGAACCAGATAAGTATTGTGGTCCAATGAAGGTATCCAATGTAATCTTCTCCTTAAACACCCATTGACGCCCCAATACAAGACCGCCACCAAATGTTTTGAGTGTGCCCTCATCATTGGAATTATCATTGCTGAGATTGAAATTTTGATAACGAACAAAAGGGCCGATGTAAACACCTTCTATGGCTTCTGTATCTGACAAATAAAAGCGATACTCAGGGGTAATACCTATTCCTTTAAATGAGGTATCGTCAGAAGATGCGCCAGTGTAGAAAAATCCGAGTTGCAGAGCGCCTGTTGAGCTCACTTTGTGCTCATAGGATAGATTAAGCGTCTTAAAAATAGGACTGAGAATGTTGATCTTAATAGCATTGTTCTGTGCTTGGGCGGTAAGTCCTAAGCTTATAAACAAAGTCAACAGACCAATTACTAAATAGGGTTTTGTTTTTGTTGTCATCAAAAATGTTGGTTAGTTTGATGCAAGTAAGGCAAATAGTGAGCCAATTAAAAGGATTAGTTTTTGTGTTAATTCAGGCTTTGTTATTTATTAAAGTTGCTGAGCTTGATCTCCGTCAACTTTCTTTTAGTATCCAGGGGAAAATCACCTTTCATTACCCAGTCATAGTAAGAGGGTTCATCTTTTAATACCTGACTTACCAGTTTGTCTTTGTGTTTGCCGAAATTGATAAGAATTTCGCCTTTTTCATTTTTAATCATTCGACCTGCGAGGTCAACCATATTGGAAGCGGTCAATCGATGCAAAACTTCCATGTCATTTTTTATGATACCAATCTCATTTCCAAGGCTATCAGTCACTGGTTGGTTTTCATATTTTTCAATCTGTGCCAATAACACATCCATTGTGGCTGCTGTGTCTGCTTCGGCTGAGTGTGAGTTGACCAATTCTTTGTGGCAATAGAAACTATAGGCTGCGCTCAAATTTCTTTTTTCCATCATGTGGTAAATTTTTTGCGCGTCTATTATTTTCTTTCGATCATAATCAAAGTCTACCCCGGCTCTTAAGAACTCTTCCACAAGGATGGGTACATCAAATTTGATCACGTTGAATCCGGATAGATCAGCACCTTCGAGAAAACGTGCGTATTCCTTAGCCACTTCTTTGAACGTAGGCTTATCAGCCACATCTTTATCATAGATGCCATGAAAGGCGGAGGATTCGGCCGGAATAGGAATGGTTGGGTTAATTCTACCTGATTTTTTCAGGACTTCTCCACCGGGCATCATTTTAATGACGGCTATTTCAATAATACGATCGTGCGCAACATTGGTACCGGTGGTTTCCAAATCGAAAAAGCAAATAGGCACTTTAAGGTTTAACTTCATGGAGAAGATAGGTGGTGGTTAGTTATTGGATATTTTGTGCCAGTGCTTTCAAATCAAGGCCGCCAAAATTGCCTGAGCTCATCATCACCAGATTGGTGTTTTGCATGGGTATCGCTTTAAGGTGCTTCAAAAGCGAATTGGGGTCAGTGAAAACGGAAAGATGTTTGTGTTTAAAGGCGTCTTTAATCTGGGTTTCATCCAGTGGCGGCAATCCTTTTTGTTTCACCTTATCCGGATTATAATAGATAACGGCTGCATCACAAGCATTCATGGTATCCTTGTATTCAGGAATGAATTTATTATTCAAGCTGCTGAACGTGTGTAGTTCGAGGCAACCCACCAATTGTCTTTTTGGTGAAATACTCTTAACGGCTTCCGTAGTTGCTTTAACTTTGGATGGAGCGTGGGCAAAATCTTTATAAATAGAGGTGGAATTGTTGGATACTATACTTTCCAACCTTCCATCTGCGCCTTTGAAGCTAGGCAGTGCTTCGTAAAATTGCTCATTGGATATTCCTATTTTTTTAAGCAACTCTTTGGCGGCCGATATATTTTGAAGATTATGTTTTCCAAATAATCGGATAGGAGTTCTGTCTTTTCCTGAGGCAGTAAGGTATACAACCCCATTTTCTATTACGTGGTCATGCGTTTTATATGGAATGGCTTGCACATCAGGTCGCTCCACCTTACCTATTTTTTCTACCACCGAATCTTCACTATTGTAAATCAGCGTACCACATTTGGGTGTGGCATCAGCCAACAATTCAAATTGTTTGGTATAGGTCTCTTTATTGGGGAAGACGTTGGCATGATCCCAGGAGATTCCAGTGATAATGGCCATGTGATGTTGATACTTCAGGAATTTGGCAGATGGGTCAATCGGTGAACTCAAGTATTCGTCACCCTCAATTAATATAATGGGCGCATCGGAGAGTTTTACCGTATTCTCAATTCCATCTTGCTGTGCTCCAATCACATAGTCAAATTTTCTATTGTAAAAGGAGAGCACATGGATCAATAACGCAGTAATGGTAGTTTTGCCATGGCTGCCACAAACGACTATGCGCTGTTTGTCTATCGACTGGTTATAAATAAAATCCGGGAAAGAAAGTATGGGCAGTCCCAGTTCCTGTGCTTTTAACAGTTCAGGATTGTCTGGCCTGGCATGCATACCAAGGACTACCGTGGTGATGGTATTGTCAATTTTTTCAGGAAACCATCCCATGGCCTCAGGCAACAGGTTATGTTTGGCAAGTTTTGATTTGGAAGGATCCTGAATTTCATCGTCCGACCCTGACACATGATGACCTTGCCTGCTTAAAGCGATGGCCAGGTTGTGCATCACACTTCCTCCAATGGCAATGAAATGAAATTTTTTCTGTTGAGACATCACCCTAAATTAAGGTTAAAGGCTAAGTTAAAAAAACTGGATGAAAAACAATGAGTATCAGGGAGCTGGTGCCAAATAATACGCCCTTTCATTGAGTGAAAATTCATTGCAGTAAAAATATTGTAGATTCAAAGAAGGAGAAAAAATTCTATGTGAGCAATTTATTCACAAATTCCAGTGTTATTGTTTGTGGAATGTGTAAAACTTGTGAATCATATTAAGTCAAACCTATTAATGATTTTCTAGGTTTGTTACCCTTAACAAGAAAACACATACAACAACCACAGTATGGAGCAAAGATCAACGTCATTGAGGCCAAGTTCTGCTTACAGCGGAGCGGGAAGTAAGTCAGGTAAGGCACTGGTGCGAGATATCACCGAGAGCCTTGGCAAACTTCCGCCTCAAGCGCTTGATCTGGAGGAGGCAGTACTGGGCGCATTGATGCTTGAGAAGAATGCATTAACTGCTGTTGTGGAGTTTCTGCGGCCTGAACATTTTTATTCGGATGCACATAGTCTTATATATAGTGCCATTATAGATCTATTCAAGGCTTCCGATCCTGTGGACATGCGAACGGTGGTGGCTCAATTGAGGAAGAACGGAAAACTCGAACTGGTAGGCGGTGCCTATGCCATAGCGGAACTGACCTCTAAGGTAAGTTCAGCGGCCAATATTGAATATCACTCCAGAATCATCATTGAGATGTCTATAAAACGCAATCTCATCCAGATTGCCTCTCAGGTTCACCATGATGCCTATGAAGACACCAACGATGTATTTGAGCTGCTGGATAAAACAGAACAATCGATTTATCAGATAGCTGACTCGAACCTAAGAAAGAATTACGACAGCATGAAGTCGTTGATGTTTCAGGCAACCAAGGAAATTCAGGAAAAAAGAAATCACAAAGATGGTCTTACTGGAGTACCCAGTGGTTTTTCTCGCCTCGACCGCATTACCTCAGGTTGGCAGCGTTCAGATTTGATCATCATAGCGGCCAGGCCTGGTATGGGTAAGACAGCTTTCGTGGTATCTGCCTTGCGCAATGCGTCAGTTGATTTCAATTTCCCAGTGGCCATATTTAGTTTGGAGATGGCTTCTATTCAGCTGGTCAACAGGTTGATTTCTGCAGAAGCGGAGTTGGAATCAGAGAAAATCAGAAAGGGGAATATTCAGGAATTTGAGTGGCAGCAGTTGGTTCACAAGACCAATCGGCTTTCCACAGCACCTATATTTATTGATGATACTCCGGCCTTGTCCATTCTTGAGTTGAGAGCCAAGTGCAGGCGCCTCAAAGCAGAACACAATATCCAGTTGATCGTGGTCGATTACCTGCAATTGATGAAAGGAGAGATTGGTGGAAACCGTGAACAGGAAATTGCCTCCATATCACGCGCACTCAAGGGTGTGGCCAAAGAGTTGAACGTACCTGTTATTGCTTTGTCACAGTTAAGTCGTGGTGTAGAAACAAGAGGGGGGGACAAAAGGCCTCAATTGTCAGACCTTCGTGAATCGGGTTCCATAGAGCAGGATGCTGACATTGTTATGTTCCTTTACCGTCCAGAGTATTATAAAATTACTGTAGATGAAGATGGTATGCCAACACAGGGCATGGCCGAGGTGATTATTGCCAAAAACAGAAATGGATCATTGGACAATGTAAAACTTAAGTTCATCGGCAAGTACACCAAGTTTGCTGATTTTGATGGTCCAGCCAATGAAAATCCATTCTCGGGCATGATCACCAAGGAGAGTCGTTTGAACACCTTCGACACACGGGAAGAGCCACCGCTTCCTGATGATGAAACGCCATTCTAAAATCCCTAAGATTCAGGGCTGAGCATGAGGGGCTGGATAAGTGAGATCATTTTTTTTAGAAGCCATTGTATCTTACTGAATTATTTAGTCTTACTTTTTTGGTAGCAACACTTTCGTTGTCGCAGACCTGAAGTACCAGGAGGATAAATCCGATTTGTTTTTAAATTTAGTTTAAGCTTTGTATATTAATACTTATGAAAGCGCTTGTGCTCACCGGACCCGGAGAAATAGAATTAAAAGATTTACCTATCCCGGAACTGACTGCTGGAAAAGCTTTGGTAAAGATGAAGGCGGTTGGACTCAATCGAAGGGATGATTGGATTCGAGAAGGGAAATACCCCCGTATTAAATATGGAGTAACGCTTGGCTCTGATGGCGCAGGAGTTGTAGAAGCTGTTTATGATGAAGTGAACCAGCCATGGGTAGGACAGGAGGTAGTGATCAACCCCAATATCGATTGGGGCCCTGATGCAGAGGTACAATCTCACAACTATACCATATTGGGCATGCCTGTGGATGGCACTTTTGCTGAATACCTTTTGGTAAACGTAGATCGACTTCAGCATAAACCTTTTCATTTGGATTTTCTTCAGGCGGCTACCTTGCCATTGGGTGGGCTTACTGCCTACAGGGCGCTTTTTCGAAGAGGTGGATTAAGGGCTGGAAATAATGTATTGATTTCAGGATTTGGCGGAGGAGTGGCACAGTTTGCATTTCTATTCGCGCAAGCAATAGATGCCAATGTATACATCACATCAGGTAGTGATGAAAAAATAGAGAAGGCATTGAAAATGGGAGCCAAAGGAGCTTTCAATTACAAAAAGCAAAGCAATTACGAGGACCTGTGGAAAACAAAAGGCGGGTTTGATTTGATCATCGATAGTGCCGGGGGCGACCAACTCAATCAGTACATTAAAATATTGAGGCCCAATGGCAGGATTGTGTTTTATGGTGCTACAAATGGACTGCCCAATAAAATAGACCTTTACCGGATGTTTTGGAATCAGCTCACCTTGCAAGGATCTACGATGGGTAACGATACCGAATTCAATGAGATGTTAAATTTTGTAAGTGAGCATAAGGTCAGGCCTGTTGTTGATTCCATTCGTCCATTCTCAAAAATTGCAGCATCCTTTTCAGATATTACAAAACCCAATAAAGTTGGCAAGATTGTTTTTCAGGTATAAAAAAAGCCACGATCACGTGGCTTTGCAAGTCTCCTTATGGGCTAATTGATTACATGATTTTGGCAGTAGAGCGTACCCAGTCTCTAATTTGTGATTTAGTTTTGCCTGATTTGATTTGAAGTCTTCCTATTAATTCATTTTCGCCTCTTGACATAAATTGCAAGTCGCTGTTGGTTACATTAGGAAACTCCTTTTTAATTTTTCCACTTAGATTGTTCCAATTGGCACCAAGTTTTAAATCTAATTGCTTTTTGTTTTTCTTTTCTTCACTGTTCATCTCATCATAAATTTTAAATTAGAAATAAATTTAGGGTTGATACCAGCTTATATTACTGAACGCTGATCGACTCTGAGAGGTGGTCTAAAGATGACTTTCCTCTTTTGGTGTAATTATCCAATTTTTCGTTGTAAGTTTTTTTAGCTGAGTAGAGCGATTCATTGGCTTTTTCTATTAGTTCGTTAGCCAGTCGCTTAGACTCTTCCTTGATTTTTTTGCGTGTTTTTTCTCCGCTTCTGGGTGCTAAGATTAAACCTGTTGCAGCTCCTACCGCTGCGCCTAATAAAAATCCGCTAAGTACTTTTGCCTTGGTATTCATTGTATAATAAAATTTAAATTAAATATTCCTGATATTTTCAGGACGATCTCGATGAGTGACAGAGATTTGAAACAATATTCTGATCGAGAATACGATCATATATTTTCTGCACTCTATAATTACAACGCCATAATGCGAGGAATAGTTTCAAAACGTACGATAAAAATTTAATTACTGGTAGAATTTCCCGCTTACCACGTTGGGCTATGGAATCATTTCAGTCCAAATCCTGAAACAATTCTTTTAGTTCCGCTGCTGCCTTATGTTCATTTTGTTGCCTTGCTATCTTGATGCCCTGTTCTAAAATTATTTTAGCCTCCTCCAATCTGTTTTGTTCAAGCAACAAGATGCCAGCTTGATAATAGGAAGGTACATAGTCGGGTTGCTCTTTCACCAAGTCGAGGAGCAAAGAGATTGCACGATTGGGCTCTCCCTGGCATAGTTCGAGTGCAAGGGCATAGCGACTAAAGGGGTCTGCAGGATCCTCTGCAATATATTTTTCTAATAATTTTATCCGTTCAAAGTTCATTTAGTTTTTAGGGGCGGATTCCGATTTTAGCATTTTATGCGTTATCTTGAGCGCAATTTAACAGGATTTGTTTAACGTTTTGATAATCATTTTGTTGGTAATAGTATGAAGATTCTAGTTTGCATCAGCCATGTGCCAGATACCACTTCCAAAATCAATTTTGTTGAGAATAACACAAAATTTGATACGGCAGGTGTCCAGTTTATTATAGGTCCTTATGATGACTATGCGCTTGCAAGAGCCATTGAGTTAAAGGAGACATTAAGTGCGACCGTTACTGTTTTAAATGTTGGGCTTGCTGAAACGGAGCCAACCATTCGAAAGGCGCTTGCCATCGGGGCCGATGATGCCATTCGCGTAAATGCAGTACCCACTGACTCTTTCTTTGTTGCCACTCAAATTGCTGAACACGCCAAGGGATATGATTTGATTTTGATGGGTCGCGAGTCGATTGATTATAATAGTGGAGTGGTGCACAGCATGGTAGGGGAGTTACTGGGTTTACCTTCTGTTTCACCTGTTATGAAACTTGATTTGGAGGGAACCACTGTAAAAATGCAACGAGAGATCGAGGGAGGTAAGGAATCTTTGGAGGCCACACTGCCTTTAATTGCAGGCTGTCAGGAGCCAATAGCAGAATGGAAAATTCCGAATATGAGAGGTATTATGTCTGCAAGAACAAAACCATTAACAGTGGTTGACCCCAAGGCCGTAGATGCCCCCGTAAATTTTCAGAAATATGAATTGCCTCCACCTAAGGGAGCGGTTAAGATGATCAGCGAAGACAATGTGGCTGAGCTGGTGACCCTTCTAAAGAATGAAGCAAAAGTTTTATAAAATAATTTGATTGATAAGATTATGGCGATATTAGTATTTGTTGAAAGCGCAGACGGAAAAATCAAAAAAACCTCTTTGGAGGCAGTGGCTTATGCGCATGCCATGGGAGATAAAGTGACGGCTATTGCACTGGGTACCATAGACAAAGCCGAGTTGACGGCTGTCGGAAAGTATGGAGCTTCGAAAGTACTGACGGTATCAGATGAAAGATTGAATCAGGGAGTAATCCGAGCATATGCGGCTGTATTGGCTCAAGCGATACAAGCGGAAAGTGCCGACACATTGGTGCTGGCTAATTCTTCTCTTGGAACACCAGTAGCTGCAAGTGTTGCAGTGAAAATAGGAGCCAGTCTTGCTTCGAATGTGGTTGGTCTTCCGGATACTTCTTCCGGCTTTGTAGTGAAACAGAGTATATACACCGGAAAGGCATTTGCCATGGTGGAAATGAAAAACCAAAAGAAGGTGATTGGAATCAAGAAAAATGCAGTTGAACTCAAGGAAGTTGGTGGTGATGCGACTGTGAGTGATTTTACTGCCAACCTTACCGATGCTGATTTTGGAACGAAGATTACTGCTACTGAAAAAGCAACCGGGGACATCCTATTACCTGAGGCAGAGATTGTTGTATCGGGAGGAAGAGGGATGAAAGGACCAGAACACTGGGGCATATTAGAGGATTTAGCCAAGACATTGGGTGCTGCAACAGGATGCAGCAAGCCTGTATCGGACATTGGATGGCGTCCCCATCACGAGCACGTAGGGCAAACAGGCGTGAAGGTTGCGCCACAGCTTTATATTGCGGTAGGCATTTCAGGAGCTATTCAGCACCTGGCAGGTGTTAACTCATCCAAATACATCGTAGTAATTAACAAGGATCCAGAGGCACCTTTCTTTAAGGCTGCTGATTATGGTATAGTTGGAGATGCCTTTACCGTAGTTCCCAAGCTTACAGATGCAATAAAGGCTTCGAAGTGACATTAATACCAACTTAATTTTTTTAAAGTTGATGGGTTTATCAATATTTATTTAATTTCGGATCTAGAGCGCGGTGTTTTGAAGAAAATTAAACTGGAAATATTAGGTCTTTCCTCGAGTCAATCACAAACGGGATCCTTTGCATTAGTGCTGGGGGAAATTGAGGGGAACAGAAGATTGCCAATCATCATTGGTATGTTTGAAGCGCAGGCTATTGCAATTGAAATTGAGAAGATCATTCCCAATCGCCCGATGACGCATGACTTGTTCAAATCCTTTGCCAATAGTTTTAATTTTCATGTGGAGGAAATTATAATTTCTGACCTGAAGGAAGGTGTGTTCTTTGCCAAGATTGTATGCACAGACGGACTTAAGAAGCATGAAATTGATGCCAGACCTTCTGACGCAATAGCCATTGGGCTGCGCTTTGATGCCCCCATATTTACTTTTGAAAACATACTTGCGGAAGCGGGTATAGTTTTAACCGATGAAGAAGACGAGGAAGAGAAAATGGAAACCCGGGAAGAGGCTAAAGTAAAAGTGAAGAAGGAAAAGACCGGAGATGATTTTAAAAACTATTCCGTTGATAAATTGAATGAGTTGTTGAAGGAAGCCATAGAGAAGGAAGACTATGAGCGTGCAGCCAAAATCAGGGATGAGTTAAGCAAGCGCAATTAGCTCACCAACCCCTTTCATTCATGGACTACTTACGAGGTCTCGCTGGATTAACTTTCATCGTGACCTTGGCATATCTTTTTTCCAACAATAGAAAAAGTGTTGACTGGCGTTTGGTGGGAGTTGGTATTCTTCTCCAATTACTTATTGGTTTAATTATTGGCAAAGTAGAGCTTGCGCAACAGGCGTTTTTATATCTCAGTAGTAAGTTTGTAACGTTTTTAAGCTTTGCACAAAAAGGGGCTGAGTTTCTTTACGGAGACTTGGCTAAGAACAGTGCCGATGATCCTGAGGCGAAACATAGCCTGGGATTTCTCTTTGCCTTTCAAGCACTTCCCACGGTTATATTTTTTTCTGCCATTTCTGCCGGCCTTTATTATCTGGGCATTCTTCAGAAAATTGTTTTTGGTTTTGCATGGTTGATGGCAAAGACCATGCGTTTATCTGGCTCCGAAAGTTTGTCTGCTGCCGCCAATATTTTTATGGGACAAACAGAAGCACCACTTTTGGTAAAACCATTTATCTCCGCGATGACAAGGTCGGAATTACATTGTCTCATGGTTGGTGGAATGGCCACTATTGCAGGCAGTGTATTGGGGGCTTATGTGTCATTTCTGGGAGGGGGAGATGCGGGGCAGCAAGCGGTTTTTGCCAGCTACCTGTTAAGTGCCTCTATCATGAATGCACCGGCAGCTATTGTGCTGGCCAAATTGTTTATGCCAGAAGATGAAAGGGAAAGCATTGATAGGCAGCTTAAAGTCAACAAAGACCTCATTGGGGTAAACTTCATTGATTCGTTAGCTACAGGTGCTGCTGACGGGCTAAAGTTAGCATTGAATATTGGTGCCATGCTTTTGGCTTTCATTGCTGTTATTTACGCCATCAACTGGATATTGGTAGATGGGATTGGTGATGCAACGGGGCTCAATCAGTTTGTGGCAACGTCTACAAATGGTGCATTTGATGGCTTCTCATTGCAGTATATCCTTGGGCAGGTATTTCGGGTTTTTGCATTTGCCATGGGGGTTGAATGGAGTGAAACACTACAGGTGGGTAGTTTACTAGGGCAAAAGGTGGTAATTAATGAGTTTGTTGCCTATATCGATTTGGCAGAAATGAAACGGGCGGGTCTTCTTAGTGAAAAGTCTATTCGAATAGCAACTTATGCACTGTGCGGTTTCGCAAATTTCAGCTCCATTGCTATACAAATTGGAGGTATTGGGGGCATGGCACCTAACCGACAAGGAGATATTTCGAGAATGGGATTTCGTGCAATGGTAGCTGCCACTCTGGCTACAATGATGACTGCCACCATTGCAGGAGCAATATTCTAATGATTTAGGGAGAAGATGCAGTAATCTATATAGCCATCCATCATATTTTTTTCTAAGACCATTCTAATTTTTTTGTAACTACGCGGAAATTTTGCCCTATTATTATAACATGTCGCGTTTCTATCTGCTTTGCTTCTTGATCTTATTCAGTTTCCACCCTGCTTTTTCTAAAGGGACAGATCCAAGACCAAGTTTTGTGATTTATAAAACGACAGAAAAGATCACACTGGATGGTGTATTGGATGAAGCGGCCTGGGAAAAGGCAGAGTTGATGGACAAATTGATGCAACAGTTTCCTTATGATACATCCGTATCTCGATTAAGAACTGAATTTAGACTCACCTATGACGATGAGTTCCTTTATGTTTCCGCTATTGCTTACGATAATAATCCAGGTGAATATGTAATATCATCATTGCGAAGAGATTTCCGAGGACCAGGATTAGATGGACTTGCTATTATTGTGGATCCATTTCAGGATTTAACAAATGGTTTCTTTTTTGGTTTGAGTCCGGCAGGCGTACAGCGTGAAGGACTTATTTCAAACGGTTATTTACGAGGTGATGACCTTGATCTTTCATGGGACAACAAGTGGTATGGTGAGGCAAAAATAGAACAAGGACGCTGGACAGCGGAGATAGCAATTCCATTTAAAACATTGAGATTCAAATCAGGAGCAAAAAAATGGAATGTAAAATTATATAGGCAGGACAGTAAGGAGAATGAAAGAGCTGTATGGCCTTGGACCCCTCGAAATTTTGAATTGGGCAACCTAAACTACGCAGGTGAGATGATATGGGATGTTCCTCCCGTTTCACCAAAAGCCAATATTTCGCTGATTCCATATATAGCCACGAAAGGAAGTAAGGATTTTATCAATGAAACACCTACCTCCAGGGATTTTCAAGTGGGAGGTGATGCTAAAATAGCGGTTACTTCATCACTCAACCTTGACCTTACCATTAATCCAGATTTTTCGCAGGTTGAGGTGGATCAGCAGGTAACCAATCTGGATCGATTCGAAATATTTTTTCCGGAAAGAAGGCAGTTTTTTTTGGAGAATGCAGATTTGTTTTCGTCTTATGGTCACCCTTTTGGAAGACCGTTTTTTACCAGACGCATTGGTGTGGCAAGAGACCCTAATACTGGATCCAACGTACAAAACAGAATTAATTTTGGCGCCCGCTTAAGTGGTAACTTAAACAAGTTTTATCGGGTAGGGTTTTTACATATGCAAACCGAAGCGGTTTCAGAAATCAATGTGCCAAAGTATGATTACACAGTAGCAACGGCCCAAAGAAGAATTGGATCCAATTCCAACATAAGAGCGATTTTTGTAAATCGTCAAAGATTCTCAACAGACTCATCTGATTTTAGATTTGAAGGGTACGATTACAATAGAGTTTTAGGACTTGATTATAACTATAGTTTTTTAAATAATAAGTTAACCGGGACTACCTTTTACCACAGACAATTTACTCCCACCAAGGTGGATGCTCCATTTTCATATGGTTCTTCTATCGTGTACAATTCGAGGCAACTAAGTTTGAGTTGGTGGCAACAGATCTTTGGGTCAGGTTATGCTCCAGCTGTTGGCTATTTGCCGCGAACAGGGTATAAGCGGTTTTCACCTTCTGGTGAACTTCGATTGTTCCCCAATTCAAACCTAATTATCAACCATGGACCAACATTTGACCTCGCCTATATATGGGATGACGTTTATGGTTATACAGATAACGAGCAAACAGTGGGGTACTCAGTTAATTTTCAGAATAACGCCACATTGAGCGCCAATCTCAAAAAAACGTATGTCTATTTATTCAACGAGTTTGATCCTACACGATCACCCTCGGAGGACATGGCGGTGCCTTTGCCGGACTCCACCAACTACCGTTACTCCAATGCTCAGCTAAGTTTCAGGTCCGATCCAAGAAAATTATTTAATTATGAAATAAATTTAGCTTCTGGAAATTATTTTAACGGAACTCGAACAGGCATACAAGGAAAGATCAACTATAGGATACAACCCTATGGTGTATTTTCGTTGGATATGAATTATAATAAAATTGAATTACCATCCCCTTACCAATCTGCCGATATATATCTAGTAAGTCCCAGGGTTGATCTTACCTTATCCAGAACAGTATTTTTTACAACTTTCTTTCAGTACAATAGTCAATTCAACAACGTCAATATCAATTCAAGATTTCAATGGCGATTTAAACCAGTATCAGATTTGTTTATTGTTTATACTGACAATTATTATTACGCATTTGATACACCTCAACAGAATTTCAATCCAAAGTCTAGATCTATTGTTATAAAGCTTACTTATTGGCTAAACATGTAAGTATGACCACGCCCAGAAAAATTCATGATGATCGTTTTTTCTTAGAAGGACCTGCTCGAAGGGATATAGAATTTTTGTATGTCTTTCGGGTGGCTGCCCAATTCATCAGGGGTTTTAGAAAACTACATTTTGTGGGTCCATGTGTTACGGTATTTGGGTCAGCAAGATTCGGAGAGGATCACATCTACTACAGAAAGGGAATGGAAATGGGGGCGGCACTTTCTAAAATGGGTTTTACAATAATGACTGGAGGGGGGCCTGGAATTATGGAGGCAGCGCCAAGAGGGGCGAAGTCAGTAGGAGGGAAAACAATTGGATGTAATATCATATTGCCAGAGGAGCAAGCCTCAAATCCCTACCTGGATGTGGTAGTTACCTTCCGCCACTTTTTCGTAAGGAAAGTTTTGCTAGTGAAATACTCTTATGCATTTGTAGTGATGCCAGGTGGAGCGGGTACGATGGATGAACTTTTTGAAACCATGACACTTATTCAAACCGGAAAAATTAAAGAGTTTCCGATTGTGGTGTTTGGAACAGATTACTGGCACGAGCTCCGTGACATGTTGGTTGTTATGGCCAGAGAAAAGACTATTTCGGAAGGTGATTTAGACCTTATTCTATTTACCGATTCTGTGGATGAGGCTGCCAGTCACATTGAAAAGATAACAAGGCAAAAATTTGGCCTTGTGCGCAAACCGTTGAAGCCATCATGGATATTTGGGGAGCGTTAGCCGCCAACAACTTTTCGTAATTGATCCACCAGGCTATCCCAGAGGTCCCTCAGTTCATCGAGGTCATCAAAATCTGAATAGTCGCTGACCTTTAAAAAGGTAGTTTGAGTTAGTTCGTTGAGTTCAATTCTTAGCTCGAAATAAGACCTGTCTTTTTCATCTTCTTCGGTTTCTGGAAGAAACTCAAATTTGGTAAAATGATTGGTACGATGAGATGCGACCACAGCCTTGTGTTGCTCATTGTCCCACTCAAAGGTATACACCTTTTCGGGGTTAATATTCACATCATCTGCAAACCATTCGGCCAGGCCGCTCGCTGTACTAATGTACGGATACAACATTTTTGCAGATGCATGTATTTCGTAGTCCTCCGTAAAAAGATTTTTGGCCATTACCATTGATTTATTTTTAAGTTATGCCATTTTTCAATGATCGACAAATTAAAAAAAAATGGATAGTGAAAATCTCAAAAGTTTGTAAGTTTGCGCTCCCAATAAGGGGTAGTCGAATTGGAGTAACAATTGGACACAAAACCGTGGTAGCCGGGTGGTTACCTGCCTACGGAAGGCAGCAAGCGCAGGATTCATATCCGCCAGTTGGTGGACGGGAGTTCAACGGAATTGGGAAGTTTTTATGTATTGTAATAAAATGGCGCGGTAGCTCAGGCGGTTAGAGCGCAGGATTCATAACCCTGAGGTCGGGAGTTCAACTCTCCCCCGCGCTACAAAAGGCTGCCCCGGCAGCCTTTTTTTATGTTTTCCGTCTACGTACTGTACAGCAAAAGTCTCAAGATGCTCATTCTGCCTAGTAAAGTCCATCATGAAATCAATGTGAGCTATATCTCAGATCAGCGTTCGATTTCGCAATTCGGCAATTAAAAAAGGTATTTTCGGTCTAAGATTTGTTAGATTTTCAATCTGACTGATCATTGCCCTAGTAATAGAGGTGTTACATTTGCATTCGCTGATGAAGAAGATTGATAAATTAATAATATCCTCCTTTTTGGGGCCTTTTGTGCTCACATTTCTAGTGGTGGTATTTATTCTCCTTACTCAGCACATGCTGAAGTACTTTGACGACATCATCGGTAAGGATTTAGGTTGGGATGTACTAGGCACTTTACTGTTCTACTTTGCTATATTCATGACTCCTGTAGCCTTGCCATTGGCAGTGCTTCTTTCATCACTCATTGCATTTGGAAATCTTGGAGAACATTTTGAATTGACAGCAGTTAAAAGTCTGGGCATTTCTCTAGTCCGTAGCCTATTTCCGATATTTATTTTTGTACTTCTACTGACCGGTGCAGCTTTTTATGCCAACAACTACCTAGTGCCCAAAGCGGCATTGGAGGCCTATAGCCTACTTTATGACATCAAACAAAAGAAACCAGCACTCGATTTAAGAGAAGGAGCATTCTATAGTTCAATTCCCGATATCAGTATTAAAGTCAATGAAAAGTTACCTGACGGTCAATCTTTGAAAGGCATTATTATCTACGATCACCGCAACAGGGTTGGAAACAGGGAGGTAACTATTGCTGACTCGGGTAAAATGTATACCATTCTCAATGACCAGTACCTTAAGCTCGAATTATTCAACGGATATAATTACAATGAAGGGTCACCTACAGGAAACAATGCGGCAGGTAGGACAGATGCCGGGCAGACATTAAGTAAGACTAAGTTTGATAAGACTCAAATTGTATTCGATTTGTCTTCCTTTGGTTTAAATCGAACCGATAAAAAGTGGTTTCAAGGGAATCGCATTATGCGCAACATGAATGAGCTTGAAAGGGACATGGATTCGATTGGACATAACATGAAGAATCAGGAATTGAATCGATTCATCAACACGCGCAATCAAATTTTCATCCATCATTTTAAACAGGATACCCTACCACTACCCAAGGAACTTGCGGCACATAAAGCCAAGAACGATTCAATAGCATTGAGCAAATTAACTATCCCTGCCGACAAGCTTTCTCAGGGAATGGGTAAGGTGGAGCTTACCAAACTTTCAAAATTTGAATTTGCGGATGACTCAGTAAGTAAGGTACTGGCTTCCCGGTCAGACAGTCTTTTCAAAGATCGGGCAACTAAAATTGAAATAGGTGCTGCTTTGAACCATGCAAGGATGGTTAAAAGTCAGGTGTTTAACTACACCAATCAGATCAATGCTTATGACAGTGAGTACAAGGTGTTTCAGGTGCAATGGCACAAAATATTAGCTAATTCGTTAGCGTGTATTGCTATGTTTTTGATCGGGGCCCCACTTGGTGCCATCATAAAACGCGGTGGACTGGGAGTGCCTGTACTGGCCTCCATCATTTTCTTTATTTTTTATTATATCCTCTCCATGATGGGCGACAAATGGGCTCGTCAGGGTGTTATTCCTGTGCCAATTGGTATTTGGATGGCTGATGCTATTCTTTTCGTAATAGGCCTACTATTCTTAAGACAAGCAAGGGTAGATGCCAGATTATTTGAGGCAGACTTTTATCGTGTAGTCTGGGACAAGTTGAAAACATGGTTACAGGCTAAAAAACTCCTTTCGAAGCCGATTACCTGAATTTGCTTTTTTGACCCTACTAGTATACTTTTGCGCTTTAAATAGAAGAGAAAAAATATTTTTACCGATGTATCTGAATTCAGAAAAAAAGCAAGAGCTGTTCAACGCACACGGAATTAGCAAATCTAAGACCGATACTGGCTCTCCAGAGTCTCAAATTGCCCTTTTTACATACCGAATTAAGCACCTGACTGAACACTTAAAAGGTCAGAAAAAGGACTTTTCAACACAAACTGGCCTTTTAAAGCTGGTTGGTAAGCGCAAAAAACTCCTTAACTACCTTCAAAAAGTGAATATTGACAGGTACAGGGCAGTTTTAACTGACCTTGACTTAAGGAAATAAGAAACTAATGAATAGCACAGGGAACCGTTAAGGTTCCCTTTTCGCTTTATTTACACCCGGATAATGCTATCCTGTATTATCCCCTAACAATTGTTAACAATGAATAATATTATAACCAAGACCTGCAAGCTACCAGATGGTCGTGAAATTAGTATCGAGACTGGTAAACTAGCTCGTCAGGCAGATGGTGCCGTAGTGGTACGTATGGGCAACACCATGTTGCTTGCCACTGCTGTAGCCTCGCATACCGCCAAAGAAGGGGTGGATTTTTTACCACTTTCGGTGGATTACCAGGAGAAGTTTGCCTCAACAGGTAAAATTCCAGGTGGATTTTTGAAAAGGGAAGGAAGGCTTTCTGATTATGAGATTCTGATCAGTAGATTAGTGGATCGCGCTATCCGTCCATTATTTCCAGATGATTACCATGCAGAAACACAGGTAAGCATTTCGTTAATTTCGGGTGATGCCAATTCTTTGCCAGATTCATTGGCAGCTTTTGCAGCATCCAGTGCATTGGCTGTATCTGATATTCCCATCCAGGAACCCATTTCAGAAGTGAGGGTGGTACGTGTTGATGGTCAGTTTGTGATCAACCCCACATTAGAACAAAAAGAAAGGTCTGATCTCGATCTTATCGTTGCAGCATCAAAAGATAACATCCTGATGGTGGAAGGGGAGATGAAAGAGGTGAGCGAAAAGGATATGCTTGAAGCCATGAAATATGCACATGATGCCATCAAAGTGCAATGTGCTGTTCAGGTGGAATTAGCCGCTGCTGCTGGCAAAACCGAGAAGAGAACCTTTGATCATGAAGAGAAGGACGAGGCACTGAAAGAAGAGGTATATAAGATGTTTTACGACAAGCTGTATGAAATAGCGCGTCAGCAAAACAAGAATAAAAAGGAAAGGTCTGAAAACTTCAGCAAACCTTTAGAAGAATACATGGAATCACTTCCGGAAGATACCACGGTAAATAAGGACCTGGTAAAAAAGTATTACAAGTCTGCGCACAAGAAAGCGTGCCGCGATTTGGTTTTGAATGAGAAGGTTCGACTTGATGGAAGGAAACTGAACGAAGTAAGGCAAATCTGGACAGAGGTAAATTACTTACCTATGGCACATGGTTCAAGTATATTCACCCGCGGAGAAACACAGTCTTTGAGTACAGTTACCTTGGGTACTAAATTGGACGAGCAGCTCATTGATGGCGCCATGTTCTCCGGTTCCAATAAGTTTATCCTGCACTACAACTTCCCTGGTTTTTCTACAGGCGAGGTGAAGCCTAATCGTGGTCCTGGCAGAAGAGAGGTGGGTCATGGTAATCTTGCCATGAGAGCCCTAAAGCAAGTAATCCCAGCTGACGATAAGAACCCTTATACCATTCGTTTGGTTTCTGATATTTTGGAATCAAATGGTTCTTCATCAATGGCAACAGTTTGTGCTGGTTCTCTGGCACTTATGGATGCTGGTGTGCCTATTTCGGCCCCGGTTTCAGGAATTGCCATGGGAATGATCAGTGACAGTGCAACCGGTAAGTACGCAATCTTGTCTGATATATTAGGGGATGAAGATCACCTGGGCGATATGGACTTTAAAGTGACTGGTACTGAAAAAGGTATCACTGCATGTCAGATGGACCTGAAAGTGGATGGTCTGACCTATGAAGTTCTGGAAGAAGCACTTAACCAGGCGAAGGAAGGAAGGATGCACATCTTGAATGAGATGAAGAAGACCTTGTCTAAGTCTAATCCTGATTTGAAACCTCACGCTCCACGTGCTTACAGCATCACCATTGACAAGGAAATGATTGGTGCGGTAATCGGTCCTGGCGGAAAAGTGGTGCAGGATATACAGAAAACGACCGGTGCTACCGTAGTAATTGAAGAAGTAAATAATAAAGGCGTTGTCAACATTTTCTCCAGCAATCAGGAGGTTATGGATGCAGCCATTGCACGTGTGAAAGCCATTGTAAGCGTACCTGAGGTAGGGGAAGTTTATGATGGGGTAGTGAAGTCTATAATGCCTTTCGGTGCTTTTGTTGAAATCATGCCCGGAAAAGATGGGTTGTTACACATTTCAGAAGTGAAATGGGAGCGATTGGAAAGCATGGATGGTGTGATGGAAGTAGGGGAGCAAGTGAAAGTTAAGCTGGTTGAAATAGATAAGAAAACTGGTAAATACAGACTGTCAAGAAAAGTTTTATTGCCACGTCCACCAAAGAAGGAGGAGACTACTCAGGCATAACTTTTGAGATAGCAGTATTAGGAACTATTTTTTGGAATTTACGTGTTCAAGATTTAGTATTATTGCTCGATGAGACAGCTTAAGATCAGCAAACAAATTACCAACCGCGAGAGCCAATCTCTTGATAAGTATTTGCAGGAGATTGGTAAGGTTGATCTTCTTACTCCTGATGAGGAAGTAGAACTTGCCAAACGGATTAAGGCGGGTGATCAAATCGCCCTTGAAAAGCTAACAAAGGCAAATTTGCGTTTTGTTGTTTCCGTTGCCAAGCAGTATCAAAACCAGGGCCTTTCTCTGGGTGATCTGATCAATGAAGGTAATTTGGGCTTAATCAAAGCCGCCCAGCGCTTTGATGAGACACGAGGCTTTAAGTTCATATCCTACGCTGTATGGTGGATTCGTCAATCTATCCTGCAGGCATTGGCGGAGCAGTCCCGAATTGTGAGGTTGCCCTTAAACAGGGTAGGATCACTCAATAAGATATCGAAAACCTTTTCTGAATTAGAGCAGAAATACGAGCGCGAACCCTCTCCGGATGAGCTTGCGGATGTATTGGAGGTGACTACTGCTGAAGTGGTAGATACCATGAAGATATCTGGACGTCATGTTTCTATGGATGCTCCCTTTGTTCAGGGGGAAGAAAATAGTCTATTGGATGTCTTGGAAAATGAAAGTCAGGAGACACCGGATTCAGGGCTCATGACAGATTCATTAAGACGAGAGGTACAACGAGCGCTTTCAACACTTACTCAGCGCGAATCAGATGTTATAGCGCTTTATTTTGGACTTAATGGTGAGCATGCCATGACGTTGGAAGAAATTGGCGAAAAATTCAATTTGACGCGCGAGCGTGTTCGTCAGATCAAGGAAAAGGCGATCCGAAGACTTAGGCATACATCAAGAAGCAAGGCTTTGAAACCTTATTTGGGATAGTATTGTTGAATTGAAAACTTATTGAAGTCTCAATTAAAATTGGGACTTTTTTTTTCAGGATTAAGATAAAAAACATGTCAAAAGAACCATTAAAAGTACTCATCATTGGGTCTGGCCCTGCCGGATATACTGCAGCCATTTATGCCGCGCGCGCAGGACTTAAGCCAGTATTACTAACAGGGGGTGAACCTGGTGGCCAGCTTACTACTACCAATGATGTTGAGAATTTCCCTGGCTATCCTGACGGAATCAACGGACCACAAATGATGGTAGATCTGCAAAAGCAGGCAGAGCGATTTGGTACTGAAATTCATTATAAGTTGGTAACTGCTGCTGACTTTTCAGTTTATCCTTTCAAACTCACTGTGGATGGAAAAGAAGAAATCTATGCTGAATCAGTAATCATAGCGACAGGGGCAAGTGCCAAGTACCTGGGTATTCCTTCAGAAAAAACCTATGCCAATAAAGGGGTATCGGCATGTGCCGTATGTGATGGTTATTTCTATCGTGGAAAAGATGTTGCCGTAGTTGGAGCAGGAGATTCAGCGGCAGAGGAAGCAACCTATCTCTCTAAACTTTGCCCTAAGGTTCACTTAATTGTGAGAAGGGATGAAATGAGGGCATCAAAGATAATGCAGCAGCGGGTACTCAATACCCCCAATATTGAAGTGCACTGGAATACCGAGACTGAGGAAGTACTTGGTGATGAGAGTGGCGTGAAGGGTGTTCGTGTTGTCAACAATAAAACTGGAGAGAAGCAAGTACTGCCGATAGAAGGATTCTTTTTGGCCATCGGCCACAAGCCCAATACAGATATATTCAAAGGACAGGTGGATATGGACGAGAGCGGTTATATTAAGGTAAAACCTGGAACAGCGAAGACAAACATTGAAGGCGTATTCGCAGTAGGAGATGCTGCTGATAAAGTGTATCGACAGGCGATTACAGCAGCGGGAACAGGATGTATGGGTGCACTGGATGCAGAAAAATTCCTGGCTGCCAAGGAGGCCGAGGTTGCTCATTAGTTTACCTGATCAATATGAAGCTCGACATACTTGTTTTAGCGGCTCATCCGGATGATGCAGAGCTAGGTTGCGGTGGCACTATCGCCAAGCATATCGCCATGAATCAAAAGGTGGGGATTGTAGATTTTACAAGAGGTGAATTAGGTACTCGAGGAACACCGGAAACACGAGATCAGGAAGCAGCAGCCTCTTCTAAAATTTTAGGACTTTCAATACGCGAAAACCTGGGCTTCAGGGATGGGTTTTTCGCAATTGATGAGCAACATCAACTGGAAGTAATCCGAGTGATTCGCAAGTACAAACCTGAAATTGTATTGGCCAATGCGATTATGGATAGGCACCCTGATCACGGAAAGGGAGCTGAACTGGCCTTCAAAGCCTGTTTCATGGCTGGTTTGAATAAAATTGAAACCATTGATGCTGATCTTAAGCAAGCACCATGGAGGCCAAAAGTGCTTTATCACTACATACAAAGCCAGATGATCAAGCCCGATTTTGTGGTAGACGTATCAGATTTTTGGAAGAAAAAAATGGAGTCGGTGATGGCTTATAAATCTCAATTCCATGACCCCAATAGTTCGGAACCAGAAACCTACATTTCCAGTCAGGGCTTTTTAAATATGCTTGAATCCAGAGGGGTGGAGTTGGGCCACGCCATAGGCGCCAGCTATGGAGAAGGATTCACGATCAGAAGAACAATTGGCCTTAATGCATTGACTGATATTCGTTAGGGAGCAAGTCGCTGGATTTTCCATTTATTGTCAGTCAGGATGTATACGATTCTGTCGTGGAGGCGACTGGGTCTCCCTTGCCAGAATTCAATTTCCATTGGAGTTACGCCATATCCTCCCCATTGCTTAGGCCTGGGTAATACTTTCAGGTCCTTATACTTTTCCTCCATTTGCTTTACCCGCTCCTCCAATATGGTTCTGTCTTTAATAAAAGTGCTCTGAGGAGATGACCACGCCCCAATCTGACTTTCCCTGGGTCTGCTTTGAAAATAGGCGTCAGAGGCTTCTGGAGACACCCTGCTCACCACGCCTTCAATGCGCACTTGTCTCTCCAATTCGGGCCAGAAAAAATTGAGTGCACAGGAGGGGTTAGCTTCCAACTCTCTTCCTTTCTGACTCTGATAATTGGTGTAAAAAACAAATTGTTGGTTTTCAATTCCTTTGAGCAATACGATACGAGAGGTAGGTCTTCCGCCTTCTGCCAGAGTAGCAAGATTCATGGCGTTAGGTTCCAAGACTTGTGATTCGAGTGCTTCTTTAAACCACTTTTCAAATTGGGTAAACGGATTTTGGTCCACTGAAGTGGTGTCAAGAGAAGCCTTGCTGTAGTCGGTACGTATCTCAGAGAGTCCTTTCATTTTTAGAACTGTATTTTTCTTGAAATTAATAAAAGCATAGGTTGCATCTCTCATGCAAGCGCACTTTATTCGTGTGAACGAACGGATAACTAAATCAAGGCGAATTCCGTTTTATTGTATACAGGTCATGGATTTTTTTAAGTACAGAAATAAGCTAAAACCAGCAAAAGGAAATATCCTTGTATCAGAACCCTATTTACCGGATCCCAATTTTGAGAGAAGTATTGTATTACTTTGCGAACACAATGAGGTGGGGTCGTTTGGATTTGTATTGAACAAACCATCGTTGGCGGCATTAGGGGATGTGATGGAGGGGCTTGAGAATTTTAACTCCACCTTGTTTGTTGGAGGGCCTGTGCAACAGGATACATTACATTATTTGCACCGTTGTGAAGAACTGGCGGGTGCCACTCAAATAACTGATGACGTTTATTGGGGGGGTGATTTCGATAATCTGAAGTTTCTCATTGGCACCAAGCAGATTGAACCCAAAGACATTAAATTTTTTCTGGGTTATAGCGGGTGGTCTGAGGGTCAATTGGATGCAGAATTGGAAGCTGATAGTTGGATAGTGAGTAATAGATTTAACAGTGAACTGGTATTTGAGACCAACCCCAAGGAGATGTGGAAGAAGTCGCTGGAAAGTATGGGAGGGCGATTCTCGATTTATTCCAATTATCCTGAGGATCCAAGGATGAATTGATTCATTCAATTCAATTATTTTTACGTTATTGTAGAGGATTGACAGAAATTCATGAAAAACGAATTGGAATTGGATACGGAGCAGAAAAATACTTCTGAAGAGATAACTCAAACGCAGCTGAGTGCGGAGGATACATCCCGTAAAGGACGTGATTCTTTATTAAATTCTGAAAATAATACAGAGGACGATCATGATGATTCCAGCGAGGAGGACAATATCGACTACTCTAATTGTTCGAAAGAGGAGCTGGCTAAAGTAATTAAGGAGCTTTCGGGAGAATCAAGTTTTAGTAGAATTGACTCTGTGATAAGGGAGATAAAGCCTTTGTTCAATGAGATAAGGAACGGAGAGAAAGCCAAAGCCCTGGACAAATTTATTGCCGAAGGTGGTGTCAAGGATGACTTTGATTACAAAGGTGATGACATAGATCACGAGTTTGATGCTACTGTGAAATTGCTATTAGATAAAAAGAATAAATACTTCAAAGATCAGGAGCAGCAAAAGAACGAAAACCTTTTCAAGAAAAACGAAATACTTGAAAAGTTGAGGTCATTGGCAGATGGGGAGGATACGGAGAATAGTTTTTCAGTGTTCAAGCAATTGCAGAACGAATGGAAAAAAATTGGTCCGGTACCCAATACTCATTCACGCACTTTGTGGGCCAACTACAGCGCACTTTTAGATTTATACTATGACCAGCGCAGTATTTATTTTGAACTCAAAGAACTGGACAGGAAGAAAAACCTCGAGTATAAGATAGAGCTATGCGAAAGGGCAGAAAAGCTAGTTGGTGAAGAGGTCATTAAAGTGGCAGTGAAAGAATTGAATGAGCTGCACGAAGAGTTCAAACACATAGGACCTGTACCACGCGAAGAAAAGGATAATATTTGGAATCGTTTTAAAGCAGCCTCTGATGCCATCTATGCAAGGAGAGATGCTTTTATGTCATCGTTGCATGAATCCTTTAAAAAGAACCTGGAAGAAAAGAAGAAACTGATTGAAGAGCTGAGTGCTTTTTCTGATTTCAACAGCGACAGAATCAAAGAGTGGAATCAAAAGACAAAGGATATTCTGGCGATTCAGAAAAGGTGGGAGGCTGTAGGACCCGTGCCTCGTTCTCAAACCAAGGAGACAAACCGGATGTTCTGGTCAACTTTTAAAGCGTTTTTCAACAACAAGAATGCTTTTTTCAAAAAGTTGGATGGTGATAGGGAAAAAAATCTCGAGTTGAAAAAGGTGCTGATAGAGAAGGCCAATAGCATCAAGGACAGTACCGATTGGCTGAACGCATCTGAAGAACTAAAAAGATTGCAACAGGAATGGAAGGAGATAGGACCTGTACCTGAAAAACAGAGAGACAAGTTGTACAAGGAGTTTAAGGCTGCTTGTGATGTTTTCTTTGATAAGCGAAGGGAGCAATACGGCAAACAAGACAAAGAGCAGGAAGACAATCTAATGCAAAAGAAGGAATTGTGTGAGATGCTGGAGAAACACGCCTCAGATAAAACCGGAGATAGTGAAATGCTCACTGAAATTGTAGGCAAGTTTAATGCTATTGGGTTTGTTCCCAGAAAGGCAATCAAATCCATCAAATCCAGATTTGATAAAGCAGTGGAGGGCTTTGTTTCTTCATTGTCTGGGCTAACCGATGATGACCGCGATCGCCTTAGAACGGAAATTCAATTGGTAGGGCTTCGCAACGACCCCAACAGTGAACGCAAAATACATCATAAAGAGCAGGCCATTAAGACGCAGATTCATAAAGCAGAGAACGACATTGCCATACTTCAAAACAACCTCGAGTTTTTTGGCAGATCCAGGAATGCAGAGAAAATGAAGGGTGAGTTTACCGAAAAACTTGAAGCGGCTGCCAATCATTTAAAAGAGCTTAAAAAACAGCTCAAATTAATTAAAACTGTTTCTTAGAGGGTTTGGAATAGTCTTCACTTCCTTTATTTTTGCACATCATTTTTGATGCCATCATTACTCACGCTTTGTTTTGGGTTTTGAGCAGGTTTTAAAAGGGTAAGCCTCCATAGCTCAGCTGGTAGAGCAACTGACTTGTAATCAGTAGGTCGCTGGTTCGATCCCGGCTGGGGGCTCTTGATAAGAACAAAAAGCAGTCCCCTGGGGCTGCTTTTTTCATTTCTAACCTGCACGATCTTTTAAAGGGCGTTCAAAGCACAGGTCATATGTTCACACGGATTTGAGTAGCCCAGTATACTAAATAGGTAAAAACAATAATTAACATTGGGAGATCGTAACTTATCAGCTGCCTTTGAATAATATTAGGAGTCCCGTGGTTAATCTCTTCAATCAACGCGTCTTGCTTAAAAACCAATATTTTGGTTATCTCACCTTCTTCGCTAAACACTTTAAACTCGCCTTCTCTCAAATCATCTACAAAGCGCCCCAGGCTCATTAACTTACCACTGCGGTAATATGACGTGTATTTCCCATGTTTCTTACCCAGGTGATACTCCTCTTCAATGATCAACTCCCCTGTGTCATAATAAAACCTCCATATCCCATCTCTCAATCCCTCGTTATAGCACCCTTCACTAATCAGGATGGCGTGCTTATTAAATTCTTTCCATTTGCCATTTTTCCTTTCAATGGAATCTTCCTTTTCTTTTGCTTTGGGCTTAAAGTATTGATTGATTAATTTTTTTAGCATAACCTTCAGTTCAATGGTATTCCTCACAGTGCCAAACTCCTCCTTCTGCTTTTGGAAGTTGACAATAAGGGACGTTGGAGCAGTTGCCACACAAACCCTTCAATGAAGAAATTAATTTTTCGTTGTGACTACGTGATGCAATTGAAAGGAATGAAGTAGGTACAGACTCCTCAACCTCAAAGAGTTCACATTGTAATATGATTTTATTAGCGTTTAATTTGAAAACGCACGTGAACCTGTTTGCACAAGTTTCACATAATCCAGGAAGTTCTTCCTGTATTATTCTTCCGATAAAATTATTGGAGGTTACCGCATCTGCAATCATAACTTTTTTGATACCACACCCAAAATGTGTACCAAACAAAATGATTGATTCCAGTGAGTATTGTAACTAAGGAGGCGCTATTAGTGATTAAAAAATACTCAGTGAGGTGTTATTCCTCACTATGCATTTTTCTTAATGCGTTTTATTTTTTCGCGTAGTGTTTTCCTGTCTATACCAAGTATTCTGGCAGTGTGTGAAATATTGTTTCTATGTGAACCCAGCACCTTCATGATGTACTCCTGTTCAACTTCCACTAAAGGTCTATCCATGCCTTTGTCTTGGTAGGCTGAATAGCGAAATGTTTCTGGTAAATCCGGAACATCGATGAATTCATCTTCTACTAGAATGGTGAGTCGATGAATCAGATTCTGTAATTCTCTTACATTGCCAGGCCAGTTATAAGCGATTAGTGCATTCATGGCTTTATCACTTAATCGCATCTTATGCTTATTTAACTCCCGTGCATATTTAGAAAGGAAATATTCAGTGAGCAGTTCAATGTCATTTCCTCTCAGACGAAGTGGAGGAAGATCTATGGTAATTATAAATAACCTGTAATATAAATCTTCTCTGAATAAACCTTTTTTAACCAACTCCTTCAAATCAACATTAGTGGCTGCAACCACGCGCACATTTACTTTCTGAGGTTTTTTGGATCCTATCATATAGAACTCCTTTTCTTGCAATACACGAAGTAGCTTTGCCTGCATGGATAAGCTGGTGTTTCCGATCTCATCAAGAAAAATAGTTCCACCATCCGCGGTTTGAAAAAATCCGGCCCTGGTTTCATTGGCACCCGTAAATGCGCCTTTTACATAACCAAAAAGTTCACTTTCAAGCAGTGTATCGGGTATTCCACCACAATTCACTGGCACAAATGGCGTTTGAACACCAGTGCTGTAATGCAGTGCACGTGCAACAAGTTCTTTTCCGGTTCCACTTTCACCGGTGATTAGTACTGTTGCGTTGGTGGTTTTAACTTTTGCAATTGTTTTAAAAACATCTTGCATCGGTTCGGAGGCACCGATGATGCCGAAAGTACTATCCTCTGTAGTAATTTCTTTCTTTCTTTTGTAATTGCTGGCTTTAGACAATACGCGGTTTACTGCGTTGAATAACTCTTCTTCAGTAAATGGTTTTACCAGATATTCTTCAGCACCCACTTTTATTGAATTTACTGCTCCTTCTATAGATGGGAACCCTGTGATAACCAGTATGCCTACATGCTTGAAATTTTCAGACACATGGCGCACCAGTTGAATGCCATTTTGATCGGGCATTTTCAGGTCGGTAATCACCAAATCCATGGGTACTGAGCTGAGTATGGCAATAGCAGATTGAACCTGGTGTGCAACATACACCCTAAAGGAGGCTGCCTCTAGGTTTCGCTTAATCAACTCAACCGTTTCAACGGAATCATCTACAACTAATACATTGGTTACGCTCCTACTTTTACTCACTGAATTCATAATTAACTAATTGTATTTAACGGCAATTTTACCTCAAATCTGGTTCCTGAATCAACTTTACTTTGTACTGCTATCTTACCGTGATGAGCGGTGATTATTCCCTGTACCACAGCAAGTCCCAGTCCTGTTCCATGGCCCACAGGCTTTGTTGTGAAGAACGGTTCGAATATTTTTTTCTTTATTTCAGGTGTCATGCCATGTCCGGTATCTTTTACAACCAATAACACGGAATTAGATTTTACGTTCGTACTGATGAGAATTTCCCCACCCTTAGGCATAGCATGAATGGCATTAGTAATTAGGTTTACCAAGACCTGTGTCATTTGCACTGCATCCGCTTGAATAGCAGGCAAGTTTTTATGCAGTTTCTGAGTAATAGTAATTTTGTTTCCCTGGTAGCGTGCGTCAATGAAATATAAAATGTTTGAAATGACTTCATTCAAATCGACAGTTGTGATTTGTTGGGGCATTTGTCTGGAGAAGAACATCAATTTCTTAATGATCTCTCTGGTGTACAAGGAAGCTTTGATAATGCGCTCCAGGTCTTCATCTTGCTGTGGTTTTAGGGCTCCCGCTTTTTTTATAAGTTGTGAGAAACCAAGAATTCTCCCCAAGGGTTCGTTTAATTCATGCGCAATACCTGCTGTTAATTCGCCTATCAACGCCAATCTTTCAACATGTTGTAATTGAACCTCTAATTTTTTTCTTTCTTCCTCTATGGAGATGCGTTTGATAATAAGACTAAACCCTCTTGCTACGGCCTTTAATAAGCTTTTTTCTTCTGCAAGAAATGGCCGCTTGGCATTTATGTTCCGGTGGTTCCGATATCCTACTTCTATCTGACCCTTTAGTTTGCCATCTAATTTGATAGGTGTCTTGATGGAGTGTAGCGATAATTTAAATTTTGATGTTTTATACTCCTGATTACCAATGGTAATTTTTGCTTCTGCCACTTGAGGATGTTGCAATGCAGCCTTAAGGATAGAAAGTGTCTTTGTTGAAATACCAGCCAGGTCGTTGCCTGATTGAAGCGCAATCCGAGACAGTTCGTAAAGACATTTTAGCTCTTTAACGCGTTCTTGTAATTTGAAATTGATGTCATTCCTCGCCATAACTGTTTGCAAATTTAGTTGGGGTAAATTGAATCATCTACCAGCTTGCGCATAATAGTAAAATTGATGAGTAATTACTCCCCAACTGGGTAATATCACCTCAGTACGATTATTTGAAATCATCGCTCAGTTTCTTCCCTGGGCATTTTAATTTCTGGCACAGAATTGGGGATCGGGTAAGTAGAAATGGAAACAAGTAAAATCGTGACTATAACGGACTATAACCGTTTGATGGAGCTCATCACTCCGATCAGGGAGAAGCGTACAGTGCCCCCTATGGTTGAAATGCTATTTGACAAACTAAGCAGCGCGAAGCTAGTGCCCCAAGAGGAGATAAGCAGTAAAATAATCACGATGAATTCCCGGGCACTGTTAAAAAACCTTTCGAATGGGTGGTCAGCTGAAATTCTGCTTGCGTACCCAAAAGATTCAGATCAGAGGAAAACCAAAATATCCGTATTCACCAATATTGGTATTGCCTTATTGGGATGTAAAGAGGGGCAGATTACGACATGGCAAACACCAACGGGTTGGGGACAGTTTGTAGTTGAAGAGGTCATGTATCAGCCTGAAGCGGCAAAGGAGTTTCAACTTTAAAAAAACAGGTTTGAGTGAGGACGGGTTGTGTTAAGGTAGCCCTGGAGAGTGGGGACTTTCCAGGGCTTTTTTCTTGAACAGTCAGCCATTAATTAATTACAGTATTTGTCTGCGATAGCAATGGCTTCTGAAATAATTTCAAGTCCTTCGTCCACCTGTTCTTTGTTGATGATCAGGGGAGGGGCAATGAAAATATAATTCCATCGCACGAAAGTGAACATACCTAATTCCTTGATTCTGGCTGCCATTTTATTGGTCACCTCCATTTGATCGGGTTTGGCATTCCAGGGTGTAACAGGCTCTTTTGTTTTTCTGTTTTTTACCAATTCAATACATCCCAGCAAACCTGTATTTCGGAAATCGCCAATGCTTGGATGTTTGTCCTTCATTTTTTCAATTTGTTCTTCGATGTACTTTCCCATTTTCAGGGTATTCGCAAACAAGCCATCGCTTTCATAAATATTAATTACCGCCAGGGCTGCAGCACATGAGAGGGGGTGAGCGGAATAGGTCAATCCAAGAGGTAAAGCTTTTTCATCAAAGTGATGGGCTATTTTGTCGCTTACGATTACTCCACCTAATGGGAGGTATCCCGATGTCAAGCCTTTGGCCATGCAGATGATGTCCGGAGTAACGCCATGATTGTCAACACCAAACCAATTGCCAGTGCGACCGAATCCACTCATCACTTCATCTGAGATGGTGAGGATTCCATATTTGTCGGCAATGGCTTTTACTTTTTTCCAATATCCTGGAGGATATTTGATGCATCCGGATGACCCCGATTCGCCTTCCATGAGAACAGCTGCGATGCTTTCCGGATTTTCATATTTGATTATCTGTTCCATATGCGCAGCGGCACGTTCCCCGCATTCTTCAGGCGTTGTACTATACCAGGGGCAGCGGTAGAAGTAAGGATTTTCTACATGAATGAAGTTTGGAGCTTGATGACCATCTACCGGATGTTTTCGGGGATCACCTCCTGCAGAAAACGCACCATGCGTTGACCCATGGTAGGATCGGTAAAGTGAGATGATCTTGGCCCTGCCAGTATAGACACGCGCTATCTTGATGGCGTTTTCAATGGCTTCGGCTCCCCCCAATGTAAAGAAGGTTTTGTTTAAACCTTCAGGAGAAATTTCAGCAATTTTTTTTCCAAGCTTACCTCTGATTTCTGTTGCGGCTGCAGGTACGATGTAATTAACCTCATTCATTTGTTTTATGATGGCATCATTGACACGTTTGTCACCGTGACCGATATTTACATTCATTAACTGTGAGGAAAAGTCGATGATACGTTTCCCATTGGCTTCATGAAGGTAGACACCCTCTGTTTTAACAATATTTAGCGGACTAAGTCCGGCTTGTTTCGACCAGGCAAACAGGGTATGTTTTAAATTGTCCTGAAAGGCTGTTGAAGTTGCTGATGTAGCAGTTTGCATAGTAGTAGTTTAAAATCGTTATCAATTAACTCATCCAGTTGGTTCGCGCTTCCGGGTTCCACTTGATGGTGGTCTTTTTCATTTGTGTCCAGAATTCAATAGCACTTTTTCCGGTGATATCACCTGCGCCAAATCTGGATTCATTCCAACCTCCGAAAGAAAAAGGCTCCCGAGGTACAGGTACACCGATGTTTACACCGATCATACCGGCACTGGCTTTTTCGGCAACGTACTTGGCCAATCCGCCACTTTGAGTAAATACCGAGGCAGCGTTGCCATATGTTGAATTGTTTTCGATGGCAATGGCCTCATCCAATGTCTTGGTGCGCATGATGGCCAATACAGGGCCGAATACTTCATCCTTGGCAATGGCCATGTCGGGAGTAACATGGTCGATTACAGTAGGGCCAACATAAAACCCGCCTTCCATCCCGTCCACGACAGTGTTCCTTCCATCCACTAAAATTTTTGCTCCTGCTTTTTCTGCATCGGTTATGTATTTTTCAATTCGTTCTTTGGCCTCTTTTGAAATGACGGATCCAAGGTTTTTGCCGGGTACAATCTTTCGCGCTTCTTCGCACACTTTTTCTATGATGTGGTCAATCTCACCAACACCTACCATGGCGGAGGCTGCCATGCAACGTTGCCCTGCACATCCACTCATCGAAGCGGTAATGTTGGAGGCGGTCATTTCTACTTGTGCATCGGGCAACACGAGTAAATGATTTTTAGCTCCGCCTAGCGCCAGGCACCTTTTAAGGTTGTTTGTAGATCGTTGATAAACAATTTTTGCCACCTTGGTAGATCCCACAAACGATACCGCTTTGATTCCAGGATGGTCACAGATGCCTTCAACAATTTCTTTGGTGCCGTTCACTATATTAAAAACACCGTCAGGTAGTCCGGCCTCTTTCAAAATGGCTGCCAAACGATGAGCCGTAAGGGGAACACGCTCTGAAGGTTTTAGTATCATACAATTGCCCAGCGCCAGAATATTAGGAATAGTCCAATTGGGTACCATACAAGGAAAATTAAAAGGCGTGATACTCGCTACAACCCCCAATGGGATTTTTTCGGTTTTGCAATCAACGCCCTGACTTACCTCGAGAATTTCTCCCGGGATCAGCTGGGGCAGAGATACAGCAAACTCAGTTAGTTCAATGGCTTTGTCCACTTCAGCTTCTGCTTCACTTTTGATTTTGCCGTTTTCAAGATGAATGAGCTCTGTAAGCTCTGCTTTGTATTTTTGCAAAAGGGTTCTGTAGTTAAATAGAATTTGAACCCTCTCCTTTATCGGTGTAGCAGACCACGATGGGAAAGCTTGCTGTGCCGCAGCTACCGCGTTATTCAAAGCATCAATGTCTGAAACAGGTACTTTGGAAAGTAGTTCACCATTCAGCGGGCTGACAACATCCATCTTTTCTCCTGACGAATCAACAAAGTGCCCTTTGATATAGTTTTTTACTTCTGGAAATTTCAATGTAGCTGTTGCCATTCAATAGTTTGTTAATAAAAGTTGACTTTTATGAGAATTTAAAAGAACAAGTTAATAATTACGATTCGTATACCCATTGACCACCTGCCATTGTTCTTTCAATTTTTAATTGCATGATAGTGCCTGGATCTACCTTGGTAGGGTCTTTATTGAATACTACCATATCTGCATACTTGCCTGCGGTGATCGATCCTTTTTTATTTTCTTCGTAGGAAGCATAAGCACCGTGCATGGTGCCAATTTTAATGGCTTCCTCTACGGATACCCTTTGGTTGGTTCCCCAGCTTTTTCCTGTATAGTCAATTCTGGTAACGGAAGATTGAATGGCCATGAGCGGTTCGTAGGGCCCGGGCGGGTAGTCGGATGTTTGTGTAACTTTTATCCCCGCATCTAAAAAACTACGCAAGGCAAACATGTTTTTAAGCCGGTCTTCACCATAGTATTTCATTTTTTCCCCATGCCAATACACATACGTTGAAAAAGGACACGGAATGGCACCAAGCGCTTGTATTCTTTTTACCAAATCCTCGTTGATGACTGTACAATGTTCCAACCTGAACCGGGGGTCTTTTCTGGGAAATTCTTTTTGCAATCGTTCGTACACTGAAAGCGTAATGTCGATACCCACATCACCATTGGAGTGCACCCCAATTTGCCAACCATTGACATGTGCTTTTTTACAAACCTGATAGAGCTCTTCAGGTGTGCTGGTAAGCAAACCATAATCATTGTTGCTGCCAATATAGGGTGTTGATAATCTGGCAGTGCGCTCCGAGATGGATCCATCGATCGCTGTTTTCATTGGACCAACCTTTACCCATTCGTTTCCCAGCCCAGTCTTTACTCCAGCTTCTATCATTCGGTCAATCCAGCCGTCTCGGATGAGCGCATATACTCTGGTCTTAAGCTCTCCTCTGCCATATGCATCTTGATAGGCTTTCATATCCAGTGTGGAGGCGCCAGCATCATGAGCAGAGGTAATGCCAGATTTGGCCAACAGGGAAGACATGAGTGCCACCCCTTCAACAAAATTCTCTTGTGTAGGTTTGGGTCTGTCAGGAAATACATCAGACGCATTCTCCAATAGCCTGCCGCTTAATTTTCCATTTTCTCTTTCAAACTTACCACCGGGCGGATCAACGACATCTTCAGTTACACCTGCTTTTACAAAGGCCATGGAATTAACAAAATTGGTGTGACCGCCACGGTGATTAATTATTACAGGATGATTGGGAGCCGCCTCATCCAAATCTTTTCGGCTCAGGTACCTTCCTTCCTTGGTTTTGGTATCGTCATACTTAAAGCCATACACCCATTCACCAGGAGGTGTCTTTGCGGCTCTTTTTTTCACCGCCATTTTTATTTTTTCAATGGAGTCTAATCCACAATCGATGTCAGTAAGGTGCCTTCGGCCAGAAGAGGCAAAATGACAATGGGCATCGATAAAACCTGGCACAACGGTACGTCCTTGTAAATCGATAGATTTGGTAAACGGTCCACTCAAAGGCTTTATTTCATCATTGGACCCCACCGCAATCAATCGGTCATTGGCGATGGCAACAGCCTGTGCCTTTGGCATGCTTGGATCTACAGTAAGGAAGTTACCGTTGTAAAGAATGAGTTGGGGTTTTTCCCAGAGAAATGGAATGGTGGCAATTCCACTGGCTTTGAAAAGGAAGCTGCGCCTAGAAATGTTTTCCATAGTAATTAGGTTAGTGCGAGAAGATACTCAATAATATCGGAGCTTTCAATGGATTTTTGAGTAGGGATCTTTGAAGGTGAACGGAGTCAATTTATTGATTTTTACTTTTATGTAAGTTCACGAATGGGAATATTTGTCAATGAATGACCAGGAGTAAAAAATACAATTTTGAAACACGGCTGAAGACCGTCCATGGAAGCTTTACCCATACCATCGTTGTAGTTCCCGATGAAATAATTGATCAATTGCCTAAAGGAAGAATCAGAACGAAAGGAACGTTCAACAAAACTCCATTTGCTTTAGCCATTCAACATAAGAAAGATGGTTCGCGTTACTTTATGGTGAGTGCACAGTTGCGCAAAGAGGCAAAAATTGGGTCCGGGGATTCTGTAAAAGTAACTTTTTGGATAGTAGATCCAGATACTGTGGATGTACCTGAAGAATTACAAGCGGTGTTGGATCAGGATGAAATAGCAAAGAAGAAGTGGGACTCGTTTACGCCTGGCATTCAGCGAGGCTTATCCCATTATGTCAATTCTGTTAAGAATGTGGACAGCCGAATAAAACGGGCCGTAGAGATTATGGAAAAGGCTAAATACGGGCAGCTGCACGTACAAAAAAATGCACCAAAAAAGAAGGAGGATTGACGTCCTCGTTTAAATCCATTCATGTACTTTTTGGTTAAATCGCTTGAAAGAAAATCTAAATTGACCCCAAACTACTTAAGCATGAAAAATCTATTGCTCCTTATCCTTTGTGTTGGCTTGTTTTCACATGCTGAAGCGCAGAGAAGGAAAAGTCAACCCGCTACTCCGGTAGCTACAACGGTTTCTAATCTTGACGACCATTTTGGTCCATTGGTTTGGAGAAGTATTGGACCCTATCGGGGAGGGCGTTCGGTAACGGCAACAGGAGTAATAGGTGATCCATTGACCTATTACATGGGCAATACCGGAGGAGGTGTGTGGAAGACCACTGATGCTGGTGTGTCCTGGAGAAACATTTCGGATGGATACTTCAAAACAGGCTCTGTGGGTGCCGTTGCAGTTTCGGATAGTGACCCCAATGTAATTTATGTGGGGATGGGAGAGCATGCCCCTAGAGGAGTAACTACTTCCCATGGAGATGGGGTATATAAATCGACAGATGCAGGAAAGACCTGGAAAAATATGGGCCTGGAGCTTACCCGCCACATCGCCAATATCAGAATTCACCCAAAAAATTCAGACATCGTTTATGTTGCGGCACAAGGCGCATTGCATGGTGCTGCACCGGATAGAGGTGTTTATAAATCAACAGATGGAGGGGCAACCTGGAAAAAGACCTTATACGTAGATGAAAATACAGGATGCGCTGATTTGAGCATGGACATGACCAATCCACGAATTTTGTATGCCGCCATGTGGGATCACAGAAGATTGCCCTGGCAGGTTATCAGCGGAGGAAAGGGAAGTGGCTTGTATAAATCAACAGACGGTGGCGAAACCTGGACTAAAATTCAGAAAGGCTTGCCTAATGAATTAGGTAAAATAAGTGTTTCTGTCAGCAAATCTAATCCTGACAAAGTTTACGCCCTTGTGGAAAGTGACACACAAAAGGAGCAGGGAGGGTTGTTTGTCTCCCATGATGGTGGAAAAAATTGGGATCGCATTAGCAAGGATCACAGGCTAACACAGCGCGCCTGGTATTACATTGAAGTGATTGCAGATCCACAAAATGAAAATATTGTTTATGTACTCAATTCTCCCGGATTAAAATCAATAGATGGAGGAAAAACATGGACACGATTATCAGGAACACACGGTGATTACCACCAATTGTGGATCAACCCTGACAATAATAAAAACATGGTGATCTCCAATGATGGTGGAGCTGCAATTACTGTAAATGGAGGTGCAACCTGGTCTACGCAAAGCAATATGCCTACCGCACAGTTTTACCGCGTGAATGTAGACAACCTTTTTCCGTATAACGTGTATGCCGGGCAGCAAGACAATTCTTCTGTAAAGATTCAAAGTCGCAATGTAGGCGGATATGCAATTGATGAGCACAACTGGGAATCTTCAGCAGGGGGAGAAAGTGCATTTCTTGCCTTTGATCCGGAAAATCCTCGTTATGTAATGGGGGGAAGTTACCAGGGTACCGTAGAGGTACTTGACACAAAAACAGGTGAAGGAAAAGGGGTGATGATTGCGCCAATCCAATACCAGGCACTTCAGCCCAAGAACATGAAATATCGCTTCAACTGGAATGCTCCTATTGTGTGGTCAAAGCATGAAAATGCTTTTTATCATGGAGGCAATCACTTGTTGAAGACCAAGGACATGGGAAGGTCGTGGGAGGAGATTTCTCCTGATCTTACCCGTAATGATGAAAGTAAGCTGGGAATCAGTGGAGTGCCTTATACCAATGAAGGAGCGGGTGGAGAGAATTATGGAACGCTCGCTTATGTAAAAATTCATCCCAAAGAAAAAGGAACGATATGGACCGGAAGCGATGATGGATTGGTTTATCTCACCAGGGATGAAGGGAAAACCTGGACCAATGTTACTCCATCCGGATTACAGGAGTGCTTGATCAATAGTATAGAGGTATCACCTCACGATAATGCAACCGCGTACGTTGCTACTACTCGCTACAAATTCAATGACTTTACGCCCGCTATTTATAAAACAACTGATTATGGAAAGACATGGGTTAAAATCACTAATGGAATTCCATATGGAGCATTCACACGCGTAGTGCGCGAAGATGATGTGCGTAAAGATTTGCTGTATGCAGGTACAGAAACTGGATTTTATATTTCTTATGATGGAGGAAAGAACTGGAGTGCACTTCAACTGAATTTGCCTGTGGTTGCAATCACAGACATGATCATCAGTCAGGGAGACCTGGTGGTTTCAACGCAAGGACGTTCCTTTTGGATATTGGATGACCTGGGATTGTTGCGACAATATAACCCGGAATTAACAGGATTGCAGTTGTACCAACCTGACGATGCTGTTCGTGTTTCCGGAAGGAGTGCCTTTGATGGTGTGCTCTCAGAAGACGACATGGAGCAAAGTGATGCCGTAGGTACCAATGCGCCAACAGGTGTGGTGTTGTATTACAACTTACCGGCTGGTCTAAAGGAAGACGAGGAAATCTCATTGCGGATTACAGATGCCAATGGACAGCTAGTCAGAAGTTATTCCTCTGCTAAAGACAAGGATTTCATCAGTTATCCCGGAGGCCCAACTGCAGATCCTCAATTACCTGTAAAGTCTGGCATGAATCGCTTTGTTTGGGATATGCGTTATCCAACAGTGCTGGGGGCACCTCGAGTATTCATTGAGGGTAGCTACAGAGGACATAAGGCATCCCCTGGTAAATACCAGGCAACATTAAAGATGGGAAGCCAGGAAAGGACTGTAGCCTTCAATGTACTTCCACACCCTGGAATTGAAGCTACTGCAGCCGAGTATCAAGACCAGCATGTAACCATGCTGGCCATTGAAAAAGGACTTAACGATATTCACGGAGCCGTTAATCGCATTGCATCTGCAAAAGATCAAATCAATAGCTTAATTAAGATATTACAAAACAAAGCTGACTCCAAAGCAATTGTAGATGCAGGAAAACAGTTAGTTAAAGAGATGGAAGATTGGGATGCACAGTTGGTGCAACGCAAAGCAGAGAGCAATGATGACATCATCAATTTTGTCAATATGTTGAGTGCTGATTATATTTTTCTGAAAGGAGAACTGGACACCAACATCCCTTATGTGACGCAAGGTGTAAAGGACCAATTGGCTGCATTAGATGCCCGTTGGAAACCACTCAAAGCCCAGTACGATGACTTTGTACAGAATAAAATTGCAGCATTTAACAATCAATGTCACGCTGCCAATATTGGCAAAGTGACACTACCTGAGTAATTGTTGTAAGGTTAATTAATAGTAGGTTAAATTCGCAAAGGCCATCCAGGAGCAATCCGGATGGCTTTTTGTATTTATGACGAATTGGGATTACCTTCTCATGGTTTTGGTAAAATGATATAGAGTTATGTGGTCCACCTTTTCTTCTGTTACCAAGTTTTCCATTGTTGCATTTGTCGTTAGCGGTGTGTTGGGGTTATTTAGTATGGGGTTGCTTGGTTATGGCCTCTACTATTTGATAAAACCAATTATGAGTAATCGCATTGATGAGCTGCAAGGAGATACAATGTGGCCATCTGTGATACTTGCAGGTATTGCATGGTCGGTTTCCTTTCTTATGGCTGGCTGGGTTTATTCGGTGTTGGTGAAGTACAATTGGCCATCCATCTTATCTTATTTTGTTTATGTATTCATTTTGTGGGCCTGGGTTTTGGTTGTATGGTTTACAATTATTCATTTTAAAATAGTTAGTTAGCATTCTCCAATTAATTAAAAGGGGAAAACTTTCTTTTCCAAACTATTGTTACGTCTTCATCCATTGATCCAAAAGGATCATTTAGCTCATACCAATATGTCAGATTCGGTAAAATTCATATGGTGGGACATGCGCGATGAGCTGTACAAGTTCATCTATTCCAAGTTAAGAGATGATACGATAACAGAAGATGTTTTGCAGGATGTGTTTATCAAGGTACACATGAGTTTGTGCCAGCTTAAAGATCCATCCAAACTTACCTCATGGGTGTATCAAATAGCCAGAAATACTATTACGGATTATTTAAAACAACCAAAGTTTGAAAATGAGGTAATTGAGTTGGCAGAAGAAGAGGACAATGAGCAGGTTTACAAATCCTTGAGTAATTGCATCAACTCAAAAATAAATTTACTTTCTTCCGTTGATCGAGAAGCGGTACTTCTAACTTACTTCAAAAACTATTCACAGAAAGAGTTGGCTGCATTTTTGGGCATTTCCTATTCTGGGGCTAAAAACAGGATACAGCGAGTAAGAGAGAAACTACGATTATCGATTTTAGATTGCGAAAATGTTCAATCGGATACCAGTGGTCGCATTATCGATTATGATAAAAATATAGAGTAATTGATGGGTCTTTTTTGTCGCTTCCTCGTCTATAGGTTAAATTAACCTAACCGGATAGATAAATGAAGACAATTAAAGTACAAATCGTTCAAGCCTTTGCTGATGCCAACAATGGTGGAAATCCAGCAGGGGTGGTGCTGGAGGCAGATCAGTTGACCTCCAATGAAAAGCTCGAGGTGGCCCGACAAGTGGGGCTCTCAGAGACTGCATTTGTAAGCTCATCTCAAGTGGCGGATTTTAGATTGGATTTTTTTACGCCCAACAAACAAATTCCACATTGCGGGCATGCCACCATTGCGACTTTTTCACATCTCAGGAGACTGAATAAGATTACGGGCCCTTCCTCGTCAAAGGAAACCATAGATGGCAATCGGAATATTTATTTTGAGGGAGAAGTGGCTTATATGGAACAAAGTAAACCAATTTACATTCCATTGGGTACACAAGACAGGATCAATACGCTTGCCGCCCTTCACCTTCAAGAAAGTGATTTACTATCTGGTCTCGAACCTATCATTGTAAATACCGGCAATAATTTTTTAATTATTCCATTGAGGGATGAATCACTGCTCCAGCATCTTGACCCTGATATGAAGTTGATTGAAGAGGTATCTGCCAAATACAACCTCATTGCTTTTTATCCTTATTCACCTACCCTTGAGGCAGGCGTGGCTGCCACAACGCGAATGTTTGGTCCGTACTATGGCATACCCGAAGAAGCGGCTACCGGTATGGCTGCAGGTCCACTGGCTTGTTATCTTGATAAATATAAGTCTATCAATGAAGATGAGATTATTATTACTCAGGGAAGATTCATGAGTCCACCGTCACCAAGTCGGATTAAGGTAAGGTTGGAGAAAAAAGAGGGTGTCATTCAAAAGTTGTATGCAGGAGGTACTGCCTATGTTGCGAGGGAAGTAGCGATCCATCTTTCTTGATTGCGTTCATGTCTTCTATGTAATTTTAAGGTGGAAAGTCCTTGTATTTGGTGAAATATGATCTAGCTCATTTCTTATTCTGCCATAATATGCGTATTTTATAGAAATAGAGTATTACATACATAAATCGTAAAAAAACATGGCAACTAAGAAAGTACAAGGTAAAGCGGAGACGCCCCAAAAAAAGAAGAAATCAAGTAACACAGGGTTAAAGGTAGCTGGTGGCATGCTCGCAGGGGCAGCGGCAGGAGCAATTGCAGGTATGCTTTTGGCACCCGATAGTGGGAAAAACACAAGGAAGAAAATTGCTGATAAGACTAAAAAGGCAGCAGCTAATGTAAAAGGAAAGGTTACCAGTAAGGTGAAAGAGGTAGCCGGAAAAGTAAAGGCTAAAGCTTCAAAGGGAAAAGAAAAAGGTAAGGCTAAGTAAGGTGTTGATTCTGAACGCGCATACGTGATTTCTACCTGAGCAGGTCATACATTGGCCTCGCAACATTTTATCAAAAAATATTATTGTAACATTTCCAATCTCAATCCGTAATAGCGTGTATTACGGATACGAGGTTTTTATGCTTAATATTTCCTGAAAGGAATTATTAGGATTTTCATGGATTTAATCAGTTTATCTTTTTTGCAAAATGTTGAATGTAGAAAATGAACTAAATAAGTTGGGTTTGACTTTGCCGGAGGTTTCCACTCCAGGTGGGAACTATGTATCTGTGAATATCAGAAATCAAATTGTCTATGTGGCCATTCAATTTCCTATTCTCAACGAAAAGTATTTGTATCAAGGCAGGCTTGGAGTTGACTTATCCACAGAAGACGGCTACAAGGCCATGGAAATTTGTGCGCTCAATGTGATTGCGCAGGTCAATGCCAAAGTTGGGTTCAACAAAATTGATGGATTAAATCACATGGATGCCTACTTTCAGGCAGGTGGTGATTGGGATGAATCGCCCAAAGTAGTCAACGGTGCATCAGACCTGTTTGTAAAGGTATTAGGAGATGCGGGCAGGCATTCCCGTGCTATATTTGGTGTGGATAAATTGCCTCGTAATTTTAGCGTAGGACTTACTACTTCCTTTACCTTGAAATAAAAAATCCAATGGGCATCCATTGGATTTTTTATTTTGGAGATTCCTTAAATCTTATGCGTTGAGTGTAGCTTGTACACTAATGGCCGTGTTCAATGATTTTGAAATAGGACATTCTTTTTCAGCCGCAGCAACCAGCTCATCAAATTTTTCTTTCGAAATGCCATCGATGTGGGCTGAGAGAATAAGGTGTGATTGTGTTATTTTACCACCATCCAGTGTAATCTCACATTTGGTTTCCAATTTTTTGGCAACAAAGCCTGCTGCATCAATATTAAAGGATAATTTCATACTAAAACATCCTGCATGAGCTGCTGCAATGAGCTCCTCGGGATTGGTTCCAGTTCCTTCTTCAAATCTTGACTTGTAAGAATATTGTGTTTTACTTAATGTAGTACTTTGTGTAGTCAGGGTTCCCTTACCTTCTTTACCAGTTCCTTCCCAAACAGCTGTTGCATGTCGTTTTATAGCCATAATGTGTCTATTTTAAATTAATGTTTATTTTTCTTGATTGAGTTTCAATGATACTCAATTTTTGTCGCTTTGGATAATTATTTAGGGAGTAGAAATGCCAGACAATTTTATTTACTTCTCTAAAATAATGCTTATCGTCCCTTTGCTCCCGGCAATGAGTGCAACTGCTCCGTTTCTTGCTTTTCTCAATACGTGATAACCAGTTTCATCGGACAGTGAACTCCAAGTTTTGCCGCCATCAGTAGAGATATCCGTACCTGTTGGTCCTGTAGCAATCACTGTAATTCTGTCAAGAAATTCTACGCACTCACGATAACCCCGACTAGGTTGATTGGGAGTTTTCCAGGACGCACCACTGTCCGTTGAATAGAGATGGTGCTGGGTTGTTAAATTGGGACGGGTGTAATCACCGCCTACCAGAACGATAGACGAGTCTAAAATGCTAAAGCTATAAATGCCTGTAGTGGGCTCTCCCTGAAGGATAGGAGGGGTAATTGAAGTCCAAGTATTTCCACGGTCTTCAGTAGTCCAGAGTCTTGAGGCTACACCCCCAGTAACGATCATGGCTTTGTTTTTCCCTATGCATCGAATGCCCGTTCCGCTGGCTGCGAAGGAAGCTTCACCTGACTTTAAAAAGGGTGCATTGGGTAAAGATTCCCAGTGATTACCCCCGTCATTGGTTTTGAGCAAAAGCATCTGTCCTTGTATTGGATCACCGTAAATCAGGCCATCCTGATCATTCCAAAAATCAATACCATCAAAAAAAGCTGCTTCGTGTGTATTGGTATACACCACTTCCCATGATTTACCTCCATCGCTTGTTACCAGAATATTGGCTGGGGCACCTGCATTGGCAATGATGGCCCTTTGATCATCAAAGGCATAGAGTGAGCGAAAGTCAGCATTTTCAAAACCTTTCACCTGAGTGAATGTCCACGTTTTGCCTCCATCCGTGGATAAACCTATCCATCCATGACTGCCGGAAACCCAGGCTACAAGGTTGTCCACTACAGACATTCCACGAAATGATGAGTTGACGTTGGTTGTTATGTTTTTTAATTCGAAGGATTGAGCGCAAGCGAAATGGACTAAAAGCACGATTGTTATGGAAAAGAGAATTCGCATACTTTACTTTTAATGATAGACTAAATTTATAGACTGGACAGACATTATCCAATCGGTTTGTCAATTAGAACTGGCAGTGTTTAAGTTATTTTATAATTCTTAGTTTATAAATCAGATTGCAGTCATTCACCCTATACAGGGTAAAAGAAATTATCCACAGGTTGGTTTCGAAATTGTTAATATTTGGAACTCATCTGATTTAGTCCAATATTTGATTTGAATCGATTTGTATTTTGGAAGATCGGATAATTGAAATAGAACATCTCATTGGGCAAGGCCGCTATCTCGAAGCCAGAACATTGACACAGGCTGCCATTGAAAATAGCAGTAACATCCGACTACAACAATTGCATGCGCTTGCTTTATCCAAGGGTGGAATGCCAGGTCAGGCAAAAGAGTTTCTGGAAAAAGTATACAAGGACCATCCAGAGGATGCTGAAACAGCAGGTATTTTGGGAGGAATTTATAAAACCTTGTTTAAGCAAACAGAGAATTCGGATTTTGCCATTCAATCCCGCGATACTTATTTAAAAAATTTCACGTCAACCAGAAATTACTATACTGGAATAAATGCCGCTACCATGTCTTCAATTGCTGGACAGGCCCGCAAAGGAAGAGAAATTGCTCAGGAGGTGATAGCCACAATTGGCGAAGCAAATTCTTTTTGGGAGATAGCGACATTGGGTGAAGCTTATTTATTATCAAAAGATCCTCAGAAGTCGCTTGAACATTATCAGAAGGCAAGACAATTGGCTGGGACAGACTGGGGCAAGGTCAGTTCTGTTCACAATCAGCTTTGGCTGATTAGTCACTATATGAATGTGCCTTCCGACATTCTAAAGATATTTAATCCACCGGCCGTAGCAGCGTTTGTCGGACATATGATTGATAGGCCTGATCGTTCAAGTCCACGGTTTCCTTCATCGATAGAGCCGGCAATAAAGGCTGCCATTAAAGCAGCTATCCGATCCAATAAAATCGCGATCGGTTATTGTTCGCTAGCATGTGGCGGTGATATATTATTTGCCGAGGCAATGGAAGAGGAGGGGGGAGAGGTGAATATATTTTTGCCTTTTAACAAAGCCGATTTTATCAGAGAGAGTGTTGCTTTTGCCGGTGAGCATTGGGTGGCACGATTTGAGGATTTGATGAATCGGCATGCTGTGCATTTTGTTACGCAGGAAAATTATGATAATCACTCCGATTTATTTTCAATGCAAAGCAAAGTAGTTTTGGGATCAACCATATTGCGCAGAAGTTTGATTCATAGCGATGCATATCTTCTTTCCGTATTATCTGATTTAGACTTTAGCAGGTTGGAAGGAGGTACACGAGACAATATGTCGCTGTGGCCATTTCAGGATAAAATCATTAACATTAGCCCTAATAACTATTTGGCTGCTTCCGGTGGAGAAGCGAGCGGATCTTCGGGAAATAAATTAATCACACCATCCTCCAGTCGACCTGCTCTGTATACTTTGGTGATTGATACTGAAAAAACGGATGAATGGGAGAAAGTAGAAAAGATCATTCGTGGCGCATTTGAAGCAGCTGTGGTGCCCCCCTTGGCCTGTAGCACCATAGAAGCCCGATTAATAATTGGATTTTCAACATTGAGGGCTTTGTGGGATTTTGTTCTCTTATTAGGGAAAACCAAGGGAATAAATCCCTCGGAACTGCGATTAAGCATAAATGGAGGTCCGATTTTGTTGGACGATTTTCATGAAAAGGAAATTGTTAAATACAAAGTAATGAGTGGGGGGCATGTTGACGCTGCCTTGAATGAGCATCAATTCAGTATGCCTGGGATTTGTATTGCGCTGAGTCCCATTGCTTATGAGTTACCATTGTACAAGGTGGAGATTGAACTTTTGAGTAGGGTGCACATGGAAAAGGGAGAAGTGGTGGAGGTGTACAAGATTTTGACATAGAATACCAGAAATACATTAAAGGCTGTACAACCAATAATCCCATATTTTACAGGTTTTAGGTCTTTTTTTTGAATTGACCATTTTATTTCCTCCTGGGGTGGAGCTATAAAATATTCATTTTTATCTCTTACCTTACACCAATCTTACTTATATTAAGAGTTAGTTATGACCTTAAAGGCAAGTAAAATTGCTTTTTGCTTTCTGTGATTTAGTTTCTTCTAGTTAAATTTCTAAAGGTGGGGTGATGTCTATGGATTGTCAATTAGAATAAATAGTTATTCATATGGTAATTAAATGGTTTCAATCGATCTATCATTTCATTGCATGTTGCAGCATTTTACTCCTGATTATTTCGGCTCCGCAGTACTTGCATGCGCAGAATGTAAAGTTGGAACAAGGGCAAAACGGTGGAGTAGGCCTTACCCCAATTGATCCTATTGAATGGATTACAGGTAATGCCAACAGTGGCAAAGCCCATTACTCTGAGGGGCAATCTATTCCATACCGTGTAGTCCTCACTGGTGTATCGCCAGGAAACCACAGTCTGGTAGTAGAATGGGATATCCGCAAAGACAATAAAAGCGCTATTGATTTTATTACCTCCTATCAACAGATTGATGAAGTGGTGAACCCTACTGCAGGTTTATCAGGGTCATTTAGTTCTCCTTCATATTTCGCGATCCCGACTCCTCAGAGCAACGTTTTAACCCCTGGGCTATATGGGGACCAAATGCAACCATTCTACAGTTTTAATCAATTACCATCAGCTCAAAGGCGCATGGCAGCCTTTAATGGCACTATTAATAATGTTTCATATGTCCCTGAGGGAGATCCTTCAACATCTAATTCAAGTTCACGCATTAAAATTGATTTTAGTGTTACTGGGCCCACCAGCAAAACTGTGGTCATTGCATGGGGTGGGCATATTGCATCGCGTATTGACTGGGGAGCACCTAATGCCGCATCGGATATCAGTGGCTCTCCCTATCACACAAGGCTTATCAGTTTTGATGGGAAGACTGCTGGAAACCAGGATCGCTCCGTTCAATCTCAGGCTATTTTATTCTTACCTTCTTGTAATCTGACGGGTGGCGTTACTTTCTGTGATGAGATTGCTTATACCTACTCAGTGAGTACGAACTCACCAACACCGGTATACAACTGGGTGATAACGGGTGGGGTAATTACGGCAGGGCACGGAACCAACACTATAAAAGTGAAATGGGATGCTGTAAATAATGGAAATGTTTCTGTTTCCATCACCGACCAAAGTGGAGTTGTTCCCTCAGCAACCAGCACATGTTCGCTTGCATTGACACGGGATGTAATTTGTCCTTATTATACTCCCAACTCAGGTGGCAAGACAAATGACTTGATTGGTTCTGAACTAAGTTCATTGTATGAATCATCCAGTTCTGGCAATACAGTTAGTAGCAACTTTATTTACACGATTGAGTCAGGATTGGTATTGATAGAAGTAATTGCAAGAGCAGGTGAGTACAATAATCTGTTGTCGCTTCTTCGTACAAGTACTTATGGATTGACAGGAGAAATAGACAATGGAGACAACACGTTGATCATCACCGGTTTTTTTCCCATTGCCAATCTTCCATTACTCAATGCATTGACCGATCTAATTAATTACGTGCGCCCTGTTTATCCAGCAATTGGTAATGTGGGTACGATTACTACAAAAGGAGATCAAGCCATGCGATCTGAACTTGCACGACTTGGTTATGGCATAACGGGTAAGGACATTAAAGTAGGCGTACTTTCAGATAGTTATAATAAGCAACCGGGTAACCCGGCATTGGCCAATGTATTGAATAATGATTTACCTGCTGATGTACGTGTGCTTAAAGATTCTCCATTTGGTGGGTTGGATGAAGGAAGGGCTATGCTCCAAATCGTTCATGACATTGCACCAGAAGCAAAGCTGGCCTTCCGAACGGGATTTATAAGTGCGGGTGATTTTGCCAAGGGCATCAAAGAACTTCAAAAGGATACATGTGATATAATCGTAGACGATATTACTTACATCACAGAACCCTTTTTGAAAGATGGAAAGGTGGCACAGGCGGTCGATGAAGTAACCGCCCTTGGTGTTTCCTACTTTACGGCTGCAGGAAATTTTGGAAATAAATCCTATGAGGGAATTTTTTCAGGAAGCCCAGCGCCACAAGGTGTTGTGGGTCAGGCTCACAACTATGGAGGAGGTGATATATATCAAAATATTTCTGTAGGACCTGGCACTTATACGATTGTGCTGCAGTGGGAAGATCCTATCTATTCTTTGGGTGAGACTGCCACGGGTACTAACAATGATCTCGATATTTATCTAACGAACGATTCAGGAGTGACGCTATTTGGGTTCAACCGCAATAATTTAGGAGGAGACCCCATTGAAGTTTTGCCTTTTACTGTGCGTGAAAATGCATCGACTAATATTATGGTGATCCGTGCTGCAGGTAGCGAAAATGTCAGATTCAAATACATCGTTTTTAGAGGTGATAAAATTGTATTTAACGAGCACCATGTAGGCAGTTCCACTATTGTAGGTCAGGCCAATGCTTTGGGAGCTATGTCAGTGGGAGCGGTGCTGTACAGCAATACAGCAGCTTTTGATTTTAAGCGACCTGAAGGTGATGCACCTTTTACAGTAGCCTCCTTTTCATCAGTAGGAGGAACTTTGATCAATGGAGTGAACAGGAACAAACCGGACTTTGTTGCTGCTAATGGTGCCAACACGACAGTACAACTGGGAGGTATTGATGTAGATTTGGATTTGCCAGACGGCAGAGATGGTTTTTTCAATTTCTATGGTACTTCGGCTGCAGCCCCTCATGCAGCAGGAGTTGCCGCCTTATTGATGGAGGCGAGGTCAAAATATTACAATGGAGATCAATTTAGCCCAGAGGATATCCGACAAGTATTAAAGGTGGGTGCCCTGGATATGCAACAACCAGGTTTTGATAATTTGTCTGGTTCAGGGTTTATACAAGCGGATGCTTCATTGCTCACAATTGCCACTCCAAAACCATTGATCAATGCTTTGGTGTATGATGAGCAAACTGTAACTCCTGGTGAAACAGAGTTTTTGGCAAAAGTCAATGGGCAAAATCTTACTACCACCTCTCAGGTATTATTCAGGGGAACACCATTGGAGACAACATTTGTGAATTCGAATGAGCTCGAAGCAACTATTCCTGCCTTTCAAGGGAACCCACCCATACAGGTTTTAACTTCTTCCATTTCACCAAGCGGACTTGACGGGGGAACTTCCGATTCTTTATTTTTCTATGGCATTGTAAAAAAAGACATATCTGTAATCGCAGATAATAAGAAGAAGAAGTACGGTGAACAATTGCCTGATTTTACGGCTACCATTCTGGTGGATGGAGATACGCTTACTGCTTCGATGGGCTTATCCTTAGAGACGCTGGGACTCAGCAATCTTATCTTTTCCACTCCGGCAGATGATCTTAGCAATGCGGATAAGTATATAATCACAGTAGGTACGGAACTGGATGTTTCGTTTAAAGAACTGTATAACTATAGCTTTATCAATGGGCTGTTGACTATAGATAAAATGCCATTAAAAATTGTCCCTAACGATTTGGAAGCAATCTATGGCGATAAGTTTGATGATAAAATAACTTATCGTTACGAATATGACAGTAGCCTTGTAACGTCTGGAGCGAGTTTTTTAAGTACCCTGCGGTTGGATCATCAATCCATTATTGCAGAAAACGCCATTGCTCTGGTAGACTCAAGAGCGCTGGTCAATTCACGTGCACTGGTTAATTCCGATCTTCAAAATTTAAGCTTTTTAGCCAGTTCCAGAGCATTGGTCAATAGCAGGCCGTTGGTGAATTATTCTCGTGCTTTAGTGAATGGTGTGTATGAAATTGTAGACTCTACTTTTGTGATTGATTTTGACAAACAATCCTTGTTCGAGTATCAGGTGAATCCTGATACAGCAAATCTGATCACTCCAATTTCTAATTCAAGGGCTTTGGTCAATTATTCGCGTGCTCTTGTTAACTCGCGTGCTTTGGTGAATTCCAGAGCCCTAGTGAACTACTCGCGAGCGCTTGTGAATTATTCTCGTGCGCTTGTGAATTCCAGAGCATTGGTGAATTCACGTGCTTTGGTTAACAGTACTACAGTGGGGGCGGACAGCGTGTCGAGCAACAGCGATGCGATTGTCATTATTGACTCACTGGATGTATTCAATGATGAACCACCAATTATTGAGGATGGTGTGGAGTACTATGAATTACCGGAACTCTTCTCAATCAACCTGGTAACTGGTATAACAGCGGGGACTCACTTTATTGTTCCTGGTGCCTTCTTAACCGAATTGTCTTCCAACTTTGATATTTCATACGGAACAGGTACACTCACAATTCATAAGGATACACTGACAGTTACCAGCAGTAATGCGGAATTTGTTTACGGAGCGCCTCAGCCAGATTATGAGTCATCGGTTGAAGGCTTTAAATATGATGATGGTTATACTTCGGTAGTAGAATCAATTGTTTACCAGCTAAAAGATAGTGCTGGTGTACTTCATGAAAGTAATGGTTTGATTGCAGCGGGACAATATCAGGTAGTTCCGAATATAAAATTGATTGAATCAATGCTTGCACCTGGAGATTCAGTTAATTATGCAGTTCGATATGTCTTAGGAAATGCAATTGTAAATAAAGCCAATTCTGAAATAAGTATAGTAGGAGGGGAATTCACCTATGATGGAACGCCCAAAACGGCCACAGGATTTGCTTACGGAGTTCATGGAATAGGGGATGTATTGAGTCCGGCTGTAACGTTCACTTATCTTCCGGGAGTTAATGCACCTATTGAGATTGGAACTTACGAGGTTACGGCTCATTATGCTGGGAATAACAACTATAAACCTTCCACTGGTACGGCATATATTACTATTGTTTGTCCGAGTGCGCCCATTATCCAATCTTTTGAAACTGCCAATGGATCGGGTTCAAGCAGCCCTGCTATTATCAGTCAACCATCTGGAACAACTGCCGGGGATTTGCTGATCGTTGGGTTAGTCTATGAAAAAGGGACAGGTACTGCTATTACCCCTCCTGCAGGATGGAAACTGATTCGGGCAACGAATAAGAACAACCAGGTGGGCTTGGCTACTTATTTCAAAGTGGCAGGTGTGGGTGAGCCTTCAAGTTATGTTTTCGATTTGAGCAGCAGTCCAAAATGGTCGATTGGAATTACACGTGTGCAAGGTGCGGATACTGACAACCCCATCGATTCGCACAATGGTAATGACGGTAATAAATCCTACACGGCTGATGCACCCTCTATTACTACTAATTCGTGTAATGCATTGGTGATGACATTTTATGCCAATAAGAGAGATGCTAGCTGGAGTCCGGCACCAGGCACTTTAGAGGTTTATGATGCGCCTAACTATCAAAATGGACTGACCTCTAACATGATGGCCTATTTTATCCAATCGGATAAGGGTGCAACCGGTGTGAAAACAGCTACGGCAACTATCAATGAAGTTTGGGTTGCACAACAGATTTCGATCCGACCAAAACAAAGTAGTACGGGTGCCACTGCTGGCAGGTCTCGTACTGCTGATAATAACGCTACCGTTGAAGTTAAACCAACGGAATCTCAGGCTGGGGAGGTTCATGCTTACCCGAGTCCTGTGAGCAATTACCTTTATGTAACGATAGATGGAATCACCGCCCAATCTCCACAAACAAATGTTCAAGTATTTGATCAGGTGGGTAAGTCATATCAGATAAGAAGTCAGTGGTATGATGAAAACCAAATTGAAATTGATTTCACCACCATGGATAGAGGGTTATACTTTATTGTGGTCACCCATCAATATGGAATGAAGGTAATTAAGGTGAATAAAAATTAGCAGACCAGAAAGCAATGCTCAACAAAAATGGGGATCCTTGGATTCCCATTTTTGTTAGTGGCATGAACTTCCTAATTACTAAAATCATCACTAACTTTAACGTCTTCTGAAAATTAAATGCAGCCACTAAAGTATACTACCTTTTTTGTTTTTTTTCTCGCATCAATTTTTTTGTATGCTCAAAATGATGAGTTGGATAAACTCAAAGAGGAAATCCAAACTCAATCCAACGATTCCTTAAAGGTCAGTAGCCTGATTGCGCTTAGTAATCAGTACCTGGGAACCGATTTGGTTCAGGCCACCCGATATGGCAACGAAGCATTGGAGTTGGCCAAAAGCATTGATTTTGGAAGTGGAATAGCATACGCCTATAAAGCCATTGCGCTGAGTTATTATTTTCAGGCCAACTATCCGGAGGCTGCCATTCAATTTCAGAATTCACTGGCAGTATTTACTGACTTAAACGATAAGGTGGGAATAGCGAATATATTAAGCAATCTTGGTTCGACCTATTTTAATGCAGGTGACGACACGAAAGCGATCGATTTTTATTTGCGTTCATTGAAGATATCGGAGGAGGTGAATGATCGGCTTCGCATTGGTACAGCCCTTAATGGAGTAGGAAGTGTGTATAACAATAATCCAAGTTCTGTAGACAAAGCGCTTGAATATTTTATGCGGGCATTACCGATTTTTAAAGAGATTGATTATCAGGATGGTGCGGCCACGGTGTCGATGAATGTGGGGGAAATATACAAAAAGAAAAAAAAGTATGACTCTGCTATTCATTATTTTGATTTATCTCTGGAAGTATACAGAGGAACCGTTGATGCCACTTTTCCACTTAATTACATAGGAGAGATATATGCTGATCAGGGGAATTTTGAAGAGGCATTAGGGTACCAGAATAAGGCACTCGAAATCGCAAGAAACCTTGATGCAAAACTGGAAATAACACAGAGTTTGTTAGGGATAGGAAAAACATATACTAAAAAGGGAGACCACAAACTGGCTATTACCTACTATCAGCAGACCGAAAAACTGGCCCGGGAAATTGGCGCCAAAATGCAATTGAAGGATGCTTATTCTGGATTGGCCATGGCTTATGCTAAAACAGGAAATTACAAGAAAGCCTATACTTATGATACCATGTTTGGTAGCATAAAAGACACCTTATACAATACGGCCAACGATAAGAAAGTACAACAACTTCAATTCAATTTTGACATCGGCAAGAAGGAGGCTGAGATAGATTTATTAACAAAAGATCAAGCCTTAAAGGAAGCGACTATACAACGTCAGCGGATTGTGAACTACGCTGCTGGTACCACTGGATTCCTGTTAATATTAGTGATTATCGGGTTCTATAATCGATACAAGTATGTTCGTAAAACGAATAAAATAATCAAGAACGAAAGAGATCGTTCGCAGGAGTTATTGTTGAATATTTTGCCTGAGGAAACGGCACGAGAACTAGAAGCAGATGGAGTAGCTCAAACAAGGTATTATGAAAGTGTGACCGTTTTATTCACGGACTTTAAAGGATTTTCTACAATAGCAGGTCAGCTTTCCCCGCAAGATTTGGTGGCTGAATTGAACGATTATTTTATTGCCTTTGATGAAATAGTAGAAAAGCATAACCTTGAAAAAATCAAAACCATAGGTGATGCCTACATGTGTGCGGGAGGAATTCCAACAACAAATGATACACATGCCATTGATGCCGTAAGAGCTGCTCTAGCCATGCAGGATTTTATGCAAAAGAGAATTGAAGAACGTAATCAAAAAGGTTTGGTGGCTTGGGAGTTACGAATTGGGATACACACTGGGCCTATTGTAGCAGGTGTTGTGGGCAAAAAGAAATATGCTTACGATATCTGGGGTGATACAGTGAATGTGGCCAGTAGAATGGAATCAAATGGAGCGCCTGGTAAAGTAAATATATCGTCTGCGACATACCAAGAAATCAAAGAGCACTACGAGTGTGTTCATCGTGGGAAGGTATCGGCCAAAAATATTGGTGAAGTAGATATGTACTTCGTTGGCGAGGAGGTAAAGGTTCAGTTAGTTTAGGACTCTTTTTTTTTCTGTAGTTTATTGATTACTCCAGCGAGGTTTTCCTGTTTTTTTTCTTCTCTTTTTGTTTTTCCAAAATCGGTATGATACCGATGGTTTTCCAGAAATACCTTTTGCGTTAGGTTCCATTCTCTTTCGGTTTCAATAAAACCTTGTGCTTTCATTTCGTTGTAGAGCCTGTTACCGATCTCATAAAAATCATCGCGGCCCAGATAATCAAGGTCGGCATCACATAAAATTTTGTCCAGCTTGCTTTTAGGTGTTTGAGGAATTTTGGTGGCCATAATCATTGAACAGATCATTTCAAGTTGCGCTGCAGTAAAGCCAAAATCGGGTAGGGTTGCTTTTGCCAACAAACAACCCTCTGCTTCGTGGCCTTTGTAAGTCTTGATAAAACCAGCATCATGGTACAGCGCTGCAATTCGCAACAAACGGGTTTCTTCCTCATTGATTTTTTCAGTCTCAGCAATTCTGAGTGCTGATGTAAGTACATCATGTATGTGATCCATGTTGTGATACGTAAGTTGTGCGGGCATATCGGCTTTGAGTTTTTCGCTGATGAAATGCTCTGCACCCGAATAATCGGCAGCACTGCCTTTGGGGCTACTTGCTCTTTTGAGCATGGATAGTAGTGGATCAACAGAAAGCCAGATCAAATCAATGTCGTTTGATGCGTGAGCCTTCTTGATGGCATCGTTGGCCTGACTGATATCCTGCCGGGAGCAATACACATGAGATAAATAGAAGTTGACTCCTTTTTCGTTTTTAGCACTGCGCTGAATGAGTTCATTCAACAATTGATCAGATTTATCTCTCTCGTTCAAGTGCCAATGGGCTATTGACAGGTAAGCGATCATTGAAGGGTGTCTTGTGTTTGAATCTTCAAGTCCAGCTTCAAGCACTTCTTTGGCCTTTTCAAAGTTGCCCATGGTTACATAGATTCGACCAAGATGGTCGGAAAATCGAATCACTTTTGGAAATAGTTTCATTCCCTCCTCGAACATGGATGCCGCTTCATTGTATTTTTGGGAGAGATAAAGATAAATTCCCTGATAATTGAAATAGGCTACACTGTGTGGTTCAATCAACTTGGCTGCTTTGATTACTTCGTTGGCCTCTGGCAATCTACCCGTCATGCACAGCAAGTAGCTATAGGTATACAGTACATTCGCATTATTGGGACTGAGATCCTTTGCTTTAAGCAGTAGTTCCTCTGTTTTTGCAAAATCTTTATTGATGAAGAATTCAACAAAGGCTTTGGTAAGGTAGTCATTGTCTGAGGCGCCACGTTTCCAGGCTTCATCAAGATACTGACTGATCAGCGGGAAAGCTTCGGTGGGAGAAAGGTCGCCATTCCAGGACATGCGGGCAGAATAAGAACTTGCCAGGTAGGAGTAGGCTTGCTTGAATTCAGGATCAAGCGCAAGGGCTTTTTTAAAGTAGTCGGACGCAATTTGGTACCCTTCTACATTCCACTGGTTAAAGGCATATCGACCCTTCAGGAACAAATCATATGCTTCTAAATTTTGCGTGGGTTTCTGATGGGATTTATCGGCAGGACTGATAGAAGACTTGAGTTGTTGTGCAACTACCTCTGCCACTTTATCCTGGATACTGAAGATGTCATCCATACTTTCCAAAAATACTTTTGACCAGATGGGGTCATCCTTTTTGGCATCGATCAGTTGTACGTTGATTCTTACTTTGTTATTATGTGATTGGGCACTCCCTTCCAAGATATACTTGACTCCCAACTCTGCCGCAATTTCAGGAGCCAGTTTATCTGTCTTCTTATATTTCATAACCGAAGTTCTTGAAATCACTTTGAGTTCGCGGACACCAGCCAGTTGCATCAAGATATTTTCTGTCATGCCATCCGCGAAGTATTCTTGTGAGCTATCCTGAGCAAGGCTAACAAAGGGAAGTACCGCGATGGACTTCTCGTTGGTTTCATCAGATTTTGGAGAGGTTTTAGATTTGAGGTAGGTACTGTCTTCATCCCCAATTGGTATTCCTGAATAACCAGACTTGTCAGGGGACTGTATACCCTGGATAATTTCTTTTAACGCATTGGCCGTTTTATTTAGTTGGTCACGATAGGACAACCGACCGATGTTGTCTTCACGTTTATCTTCTTTTCGCAAGGCCCTGTTTACACCTGGAGATCGGTAGGTAAACTCAATGTATCTGAATTTAGCCTGTAATTCTGCCTCAATCAGGTTGATGTCTTCCAGATTGAGATCATGAATGGTAATAGGGAGAATACGGCTGGCTACATTGCCGTTGCCGAGGCGAATATCTCTGCCTATCGTGTCTTTCTGTGCTATCCTATTAAAAGCACAAAACTCGTGTTGCCATGCGTAACTCTTGGTATCACAATAGGTTTGCGATACAACAGGAATAAGAATGAGTGATTTGAGTTTGTTACTTAAACTTTGATCTACACTGTGATTTTCAAGAAGTCCATCGTAGGGATTTTCATCGAAATAGATAGAGATGGGTTCTTTAAATGTACCTTCCAGTTCTTCTTTGAGTGCATGAACGAATTGGGTCACCCATTTTTCAGATCGGTTGTCCTTATGACGGTAAGAAATGAAAATGTCGTACTCGTAATCAGGATGTAGCGAAGGCATCCTTAAATATACCTATTTTACTCAAAAACCCACATTTTAAGCTTTAAACGGAGAATATTTCAGCTCTTATTTTCCTGTAAAGTGCTAACTGGTGGCTAACAACTTAAAAGAGATCATAAGCTTTTGGTAAATCAATTTCGAGTTGCCAACCAGTCTAACGCTTGTGTTCGATTGGTAAAATAATTCATTTTCATTTCTACCTCTTCAAGGATCAGGTCGGCTAAATTATCAAGTTGGGACTCTACCCTATTTTCAACCAGAATGGCATAGCGCTTCACACCATTTTCCATGATCTCGGGAATGAATTCATTATTGATCCAGCGTTGAATGGTGTCATTGTGCCGGAATGGGTAATTCCTTGCATCGATAAGCACATTGGTAATACTGTGAAGCATTACATGCTTCAGAACATGTGAGATTTCCTCTATAACATCTTCTTCACCAAGCTGTTTGGCTTCTTTGAGCCAGGTGGCTTCAAGTAGTTTTTTTTCTTTGTCAAGTACGATGGTGGAGTAAGGACTTGAATATACAGTCATTGTGTATTAAGTAGTGAAGTAGTATGGCGTCATTCAAAAATAGCAAAATAATGCCACCTATTTAGTTTCATTTGATGGTGATAAATAGCTCAACAAATTAAGTCTTTAAGCCAATTGGCTATATTTAGGGAACAAGAAGAGCAGATTTATGATATTGTGAAAGCGCATGGTGGGGATTTGATTGTAGAGAGCAAAATTGGTGCAGGTCTCAAATTAAAGTGCATTTTATAGAATCGAAGTAGACTATGAAACAACTTACTTTTCTGCTTTCATTAATTTTTATTTTCAATGTTGGCCATGCGCAGGATGATATAGTTGTGCTCTCTCAGGATAGTTTTCAATCACGCCAACGAATTTTTCTTGCCCCACTTGATGAATGGGTATTCCAACAAGGTCACGACTTGGCCTGGGCTACCCCCGAATTGGATGTGTCAAATTGGAAGAAGTTAAATCCTACCGAGATTAATGCCGAAATGGAGGACGCTTCAGGTCGTATCGAAGGCTGGTTTAGAATTAAAATAAAATTAGATCAATCGTTTAATAATATTCCGTTGGCCATCGATCGTGATCTCTGGGCGGCAACCGATGTATATATCGATGGTGAGTTGGTTCATTCATTTGGTGATACTGGTAATTCTTACCGTGCATTTAACCCGATACTTAAATATCCTGTTCCGGTTGAACTCATCCCTGGTAAAGAGCATTTGATCGCCATCCATTTTGTAGATTATGAAACAACGTTTACCCAGCGAGAAATCAGGTTGAAGCCACAGAACCTTCAACGATTTATTAACCTTGCGGGGCCTGAATACACCGAGCGGGTTACGCGGGACATTAAGCTCACTCACATTTATGTAACCATCTGTATATCCATTTCTTTTTTGTTATTTTTTCTGTTTTGGCTACTGGTATTTTTAAATCCAGGACAAAAGATTTTCTTGCTCTTTGCACGGTATACCAGCTTTGTGTTAATAGGGGCGCTGTTCATTTTCGGGAATACCTTTTTTGAAATTTCCTATACCCTTGAGAAAGTTCGCTTTATTGTCATGGTTACCAGTCAGGCGGTGATGACGATTTTTGGCCTTTTTATTTTGGAATGGGTACTCACGCAAAAAATATCACGCAATTCCTGGATTATTCTGGTTGTCATATTGGTCACTAATTTATTAGCCCATGTGTTTTCCATTTCCTTTCCATTTGGGATCGCGTTTACAGGGATGCTGGTATACTTTGGGCGGATTGTTTTCAAGCACCGGAAAAATATTCGTGGCGCACAATGGACGATCGTGGCCGGGATTGTTTTCCCCACGCTGGCCATTATTGGATATATTACTTTGCACAAGTACTCACTTGATCTTTTTAATGAATACGACAAATTAATCCTGTCGATGACCATTCTCAGTCCTCCATTTTTTTTAATGGCCTACATTTCTGTCCGATTCAAGGAAATATTAAAAGAGGTAAAAGATGAAGCTCAAAAAGTGCTTCAAGTTACTGAAGAGAAAAAAGAGATTTTATCGAATCAAAATATCATGCTTGAAAAGCAGGTAAATGAAAGAACACAGGAGTTAAAGCAATCTTTGGATACGCTAAAATCTACCCAGTCTCAACTCATCCAATCAGAAAAAATGGCATCATTGGGAGAGCTCACTGCAGGTATTGCACATGAAATCCAAAACCCATTGAACTTTGTGAATAATTTCAGTGAAGTCAGTACCGAGTTGGTGGATGAAATGAAAAGCGAAATCGATGCCGGTAACAATGAAGAAGCAAAAGAGATCGCTGCTGATTTAAAAGAGAATCTTCAGAAGATTAATCATCATGGTAAACGTGCGGGGGATATTGTAAAAGGCATGTTGCAACACAGCCGTAGTAGCAGTGGACAAAAAGAATTGACAGACATTAATGCGTTGGCAGATGAGTATTTAAGACTGGCCTACCATGGTTTGCGTGCAAAAGACAAATCTTTTAATGCAGTCATGAAGACGGAGTTTGATGAGACAATCGAAAAAGTGAATGTAATCCCTCAGGATATAGGGCGTGTGATGCTGAATTTGATTACCAATGCGTTTTACGCTGTCAATGACAAAAAGAAAAGTACTTTGGAGGGTTATGAACCAGTTGTTACAGTTTCAACCAGGAAGACAGAGGAAGGAATTGAAGTCGCTGTCAAAGACAATGGCAATGGTATTCCAGGACACATCAAAGAAAAAATATTTCAACCTTTCTTCACCACCAAGCCAACAGGACAAGGTACTGGATTAGGGTTGAGTTTGAGTTATGATATTGTGAAAACGCATGGGGGAGAGTTAAGGGTTGAGACCAAAGCAGGGGAAGAAACGAAATTTAGTTTTATATTAAGGGTCTCCTAATGAATTTATCACTATCCATCCGACCTTATATATCCCTAACTACAGGCTATCACGCTTTAAATAAAGCCGAGACATGATAACTGAAAAAGACTCAAGAACATCACGTTCATTTTTGACACTTACTTTGACAAGGAAGTTTTATAGGTCTGCGGTGCTGGTATTTTGGATTGCATTGACAGGCAATCAATTGGTTGCCCAAGTGGAGCAGGCAGCTCCAAAGGCCAAGCTCTCCACCAGCGAAGCACCCTCTTTGCGCTTCGAGCACTTGAGCATTGAAGATGGCCTTGCGCAGTCCACCGGAAATACCATCATGCAGGATAAACAAGGCTATATATGGATTGCCACACAAGGTGGACTGCACCGCTATGATGGGTATGAGTTTAAAATATTCAGTTCTGTACCCTTTGATACTACTAGTCTATCGGATAGTTGGGTCTGGGGCACCAGCGAAGCTAGCAACGGGGACATATGGGTGGCAACTGACGGTGGAGGGTTAAACCGATTGGATCCCTTGACAGGAGTTGCTCTGCATTATCGTCATGATCCGAATGATTCGACCAGTATTTCCGGTGACAGAGTGTTCTATCCGTTGGAGGCAAGCAATGGTGATCTGTGGGTGAGTACTTTTAGTCAGGGTCTTAATCGAATGCGAGCTGGAGAAGATGGCAAATTTACCCGTTACCGTCATAACCCTAAAGATCCAAACTCAATCACTTCTGACAACCTATTCTGGCTAAGCGAAGACAGTGATGGCAAAATCTGGGCGGGATCTGCAAATGGAATTAGTCGAATTGACCCCCAGACTGAAACGATTACAAGATATCTATTTGACCCAGATGCTAATGAAAGGTATGGTGTCCCTCAAAATGTACTTGGGCAATACTTGCCTTCCGGAAACCAGGGAATCTTATGGCTTGCGACTGGCAATGGCCTCGTAAGACTGAATAGTAAAACAAACGAACATAAACGGTTTTTAATTGAACCCAACAAGGATGGAGTTAATCCCTTGAATTTCATTCATGAAGTGAAGCCAGACCCTGCTGATCCCAGTGTACTGTGGGTGGGTGGACCAGGTACCGGCATAGCCCGATTCGACATACAGACAGAGCAGTTTACAAGCTATCGCAATGACCCGCGGGACCAGCATAGCCTGCGAGACAATCAAGCAGTATCACTTTTGCTTGATCGCACTGGAAAGATGTGGGTGGGAACAGCCACTGAGGGAGTCAATGCATTCAATCCGGGCGCAGTAAACTTTAGAAATATAAAAAATATCCCTGACGATCCTTCCAGCCTCGCACCTGGCGTAGTATGGGGTGTGTACGAAGATAGTCAAGGTAGTCTTTGGGTAGGCACGGATGTTGGATCCGCTGGCCACTTTCTTACACAATTTGATGCTGCAACCAGAAAGGTGACAAGACATCAACACAATCCCAATAATCAAAACACATTACTTCCTGGAAGCCTGAGGGTATTTGCTGAAGACGCAGATGGACGGTTCTGGGTGGCCGGAGGAGTTGGTCTAAACCTTTTTGACCGCAAAACAGGTAAGGTGACGCGCTTCAGGCGGGAACGAAAGGAAGAAAATCGAGGTCGTAATTCCATCTTTGCTTTGGTTCCAGTTGCCAATGATAAAAGTAACCTATGGGTTGGGAGTGTTGGTGGTCTTGATCGTTTCAATACACGAACGGGAATTTTCACCCGCATTCCACTTTCACAAGACAGTAGTGAATTGGAACCAGGTGTACTAAGTATTTCGCAAGATCCTCAAGGAGCCCTGTGGTTGGGTACTAATAAAGGATTGTTCCATCTTGACTTATCCGGGAAAGTTACACTAGCGTCTGCCTATGATCCACGAGATAAGACCAAGATCAGCGATAATTCTATTCACAGCATCGTTGAACGTAAATCAGAACCTGGCATATTATGGCTAGGCCTTACCAATGGAGGCGGATTAAATCGATATGACACTAAAACAGGTTTGGCCACCCACATTACCATGAAGGATGGCCTTCCTAGCAATACAATTTATGGCATCCTCGAAGATGAAAAGGGTACGCTTTGGATGAGTACGAATGGCGGGATTAGCAACTATGATCCGGACACCAAACAGTTTAGAAATTATGGCCTTGATGATGGCTTGATGGCACTGGAATATGATCAGAATGCTTATATGAAAGGTGCCAGTGGTGTAATGTATTTCGGCAGTGGGCTGGGAGTTACTGCCTTTGAACCCAAATATCTAAGTACGAACTCTATACCACCTCAGGTAGTCATATCAGATTTTAGACTATTTAATAAATCCATAGGAGGAGGTGTGGATTCTCCTTTAAAATTGGCACTGTCACGGCATAAAAAGATCAAGCTTAGCCATAATCAGAATGAGATCAGTGTCGCCTTTGTGGCACTTCATTTTGCGAATCCGGCTAAAAATAAATACAGCTATCAACTGGAGGGTTTCGATGACGAATGGGTTGAGGCTGGGAGCCAGCGCTCGGCAAGTTACACCAATCTGCCTCCCGGGAATTATACCTTCCATGTGAAAGCGGCAAATGCTGATGGTGTTTGGAACGAAAAAGGGGCATCCATTCAATTCACCATAATGCCACCGTGGTATAGAACGTGGTGGGCCTATTTATTATTTATTGCGCTGTTTGCTGGGGGTGTTTTTGGTGTAGATCGAGTACAGAGGCATCTTCTTTCCAGAAAAGAGCACGAACGAGCTGCATTGCGGGAGGCGGAACTCCGTGCAGAAGCAGAAAACAAACGCAGGGCCGATACCGAAGAGTTAAGTAAAATCGGGCGGGCCATTACCTCGAGCCTTTCTATCGATAAAATTATTGAAACAGTTTACGAAAATGTAAACGCACTGATGGATGCTTCCGTTTTTGGGGTCGGGATTTACAACAAAGGAAAAAACCGACTCGATTTTCCTTCTACCAAAGAAGAAGGAGTGATGTTGCCTCCTTACTCCAATCATTTGGATGAAGAGCACTGGCTTTCGATCTGGTGTTTCAAAAACAAAAAAGAAATTGTAATCTCAGACTTTGAGAAAGAATACAATAAATACTTATCTTCCTACAGTCAACCCATCGCAGGTAAAACCCCCAATTCAATTGTTTACATTCCCTTAATGATTCAAGACAGGGTGATAGGGGTTATCACCACTCAGAGTTTCCAAAAAGCTGCCTACTCGGAGTACCACGTAAACCTGTTGAGGAACCTGGCCAATTATGCAGCCATTGCATTAGACAATGCCTCTGCCTACAGAAAATTGGATGCTACGCTGAGTGAACTTCAGTCTACGCAGCAGCAGCTTGTACAGTCAGAGAAAATGGCAAGTCTGGGTGAACTCACAGCAGGCATTGCACACGAAATTCAGAATCCACTCAATTTTGTAAATAATTTTTCAGAGGTAAACAAAGAGTTGATTGCTGAGATGCTGGAAGAAATAAAGCAGGGCAACTACCAGGAAGCCGAAAAGATTGCCGCTGATGTGAGCGATAATCAGGAAAAAATCAATCATCATGGCAAGCGTGCAGATGGAATAGTGAAGGGGATGCTTCAACACAGTCGTGCAAGTAGCGGAACAAAAGAGCCAACGGACATGAATGCACTCTGTGATGAGTATTTGAGGTTAGCCTATCATGGCCTCCGGGCTAAAGACAAATCGTTCAATGCCAAATTTGAAACGGACTTTGATGCAGGTATTGGCAAGGTGAATGTCATTCCACAGGATATTGGAAGGGTGGTTTTAAATTTGATCACTAACGCTTTTTATGCGGTAACTGATAAGAAGAAACATACTGTTGATGGATATGCGCCCACTGTAATAGTAAGCACTAAGAAAAAACCAACTCAAATTGAGATTAGGGTGAAAGACAACGGTGAAGGAGTTCCTGAAAAAGTGCTGGACAAAATATTCCAACCTTTCTTCACCACCAAGCCCACAGGCCAGGGCACTGGATTAGGGTTGAGTATGAGTTATGACATTGTGAAATCCCATGGTGGGGACTTGAAGGTGGAGACGAAGGAGGGGGAGGGGAGTGCATTTATTATTCAACTACCAATTGGATGAAACGTGAATAAAGCGGCTGCACTGATAGGATTAATGGGATTATTGGTCTTTGTAAAATGCATGAATAGATTATATTTACAGATGCCTAAATCTCATTTGCACATAAAACTCACCAAAGTCCTTGCTTTGGTTTTAGGTCTTCTCTCCATTTTCCACACGCATCTTCGTGCTCAGCAGCAGACGCAGGTTATTGATCCCACTTATATTTCAGTTGCCGAGGGTTTGGTTTCACCTACTGTGAATGCGGTAATTCAGGATAGCTTTGGGCTGATCTGGATCGGTACTTCCAATGGACTACAAAAATATGACGGCTATCGGTTTGAAACCTTTAAAAATGTGTCTGGGAAATCTACCAGCTTGCAACACAATTATGTGTGGTCATTATGGGAAGATGAAAATCATGATATCTGGGTTAGCAATAGTAAAGGAGTATCAAAATACAACCGGAGAAAAAATGAGTTTAAAAATTATGAGTTTGCCAGGATTTTTAATTTCACCATAGATTCAGAAGTATTAGGTTTTAAGTTTTTAAAGGATTCACAAAACCGACTTTGGGTTAACAGCACTAACCTTCAATTGCTACAATACGATTCGGCAGAGGATACATGGAAGAAGGCCATATATGAGATACCCAATGTACCAGATCCTGACCAAACAGGGTTTGCTCCTGCTGTCGCAGAAGATTTGAAAGGCAATATCTGGGTAGGATCGCCCAATTATGGTTTATTAAAGCAGGCAAATGGTGAAGATGCCTTTAGGCCGATACCGCAAGCGCTATTAGGGGGCATTAATTTTACTGAACGAGGCAATACCATTTCTGAAATATTTTGTGACACCGCCAATACGCTTTGGATAACGACCCGATCTGGAATTTATAAGTACAACCCTGAGGCCGGGACAATCAAAACCATAAAGGAGTACAAAGATGCGCAAACAGATATCTGGACCAATTGGAACAGTATTTTGTCCGACCCACAGGGTAATATTTGGATTGCCAATAATTTTAGAGGAATACTGAAGTTTGACGGCATTTCTGATCGATACACTGAAATAGAAATTGCAGGTAAAGTAAGAATGCTCACCCATGGGTGGAATATCACCTTTACGCAATTTATGATTGACCGCAGTGGTATTTTTTGGTTTGGAAGTCGAGAATCTGGTCTTGTAAAATATGACCCGGTGAATAAGCCATTTCGACACCTGAGTTACGATAAGAATAATCCTAGTGGTATGAGTGCTGGGGGAACATTCGGTATACTGGCTTCTAAAGCAAAACCGGGTATTACGTATGTGGGTATACGCGGTGGAGGTGTTAATATGTATGATCCAAAAAAGCAAACCTTTGAAAAGATTGGATTCAAGGTGGTTGATGATATGTTTGGCGGATCGGTCCGAAGCATTGCTGAAAAAAAGGATGGATCACTTTGGTTGGGTACCTGGGGTGATGGTTTGATCGAATTGGATAAGAATTTTAAAGAAGTAAGAAGGTATAAATACGACTCAACCAATAAAACCTCCATCTCTAATAACCAGGTGCGTGTACTCAAAACTGATAACCAGAATAATCTGTGGATTGGTACCAACAACGGGCTCAACATCTTAAATACACAAACCAATGAAATAGAGAGAGTCATCAGTAAATACACAAAGCAATATCCAGATCAGCTAGTGGCCGAATTGGATAGACTCATAGCATCTGATCAAAATGTAGCGGCTATTGAAAGAGTTATAGATGTTCAAGATCTATCAGCGCCATTCGAAGTAAAGTCGGAGAGCACTTACTGGATCATGGCGGTAGGTGAGATTGACCGTACAAGCAGAGCTGATTTTGGTTGGATTGAAAACGAAGCTAAGGATACAGTGTGGCTAATGGGAGACTATGAGCACACTTATCATGCTGGAGGGGCATCCAAAAATAGAATAGAAATTAAATCCATCACCTTGCCTCCTGGCCAATATACCCTTCGTTATGTGACAGACGATAGCCATGCATTTGGAAAATGGAATGAAGCGGCACCCACTCAGACATCACTATATGGAGTTGTGGTTATACAACCACAAAGCGAAGATCAAATGCAAGCTTTTCAAGCCCCGGTGGTTCGTGAAGGGAAAGATGAGTTAATGATTTCTGGTGTTAATATCAATGATATTGAAGTGACGGATAAATTCATTTGGGTGGCTGCGGATTTTAACGGACTTGATAGAATTGATCCAGCAACCAACAGCGTTAAGCACTATGCGCACAATCCCGCAGATGTTAATTCACTAAGTAGCAATAACATCGGAGATATTTTGGCAGATAGCCATGGAAACATTTGGCTGGCTACAAATGATGGTGTCACTAAATTGGATCCAATTACAGAAACCTTTACACGCTATACCGAAGCAGATGGTTTGCCCACTAACTTAACAGAAGGTTTGGTAGAAGGTGACGATGGTGAAATGTGGATTGCCACACGAGGGGGACTATCACAAATGGTGATTAATGAGAATTTGAAGAAAGAAACTTTTATCAATTACAATTCCTCTGATGGACTGGGCACAGATGTTTTTCTTTCACTGGCCAACACCCGTGATACCGAGGGTCGGTTTTATTTTGGTGGCGAGCATGGGCTTACCACCTTCTCGAGCATTTCAGCCAATAAAACTCCACCCGCCATTATTATTTCAAATTTGTTAATTTCTAATAAGTCCATTTTGGCTATGGGAGACGAATCTCCACTAAAGGAAAGCTTATTTGAAACAAAAAGTATTTCTTTGGCTCACAATCAAAACAACCTCAGCTTTGAGTTTGCTGCCTTGCACTATGCCAATCCGCAAAAAAATCAATATGCGCACATGCTAAAAGGTTATGATCAGGATTGGATTTACGATAACAGGAATTTTGCAGCGTATACCAACCTAGATCCTGGCAAATACGAATTTTTAATCCGGGCCTCCAATGCATACGGTATCTGGAATGAAGAAGGAAAAACCTTGTCGATTGTCATTTTGCCACCCTGGTGGCGCACCTGGTGGGCCTATGGGATGTATTTGGTATTGTTTATGGCTTCAGTTGTTAGCGTAGATCGCATCATGCGAAGAAGAATAAAGTTGAAAGAACGCGAGCGCAACCGTGAAAAAGAATTGAAGCATGCCAGAGAAATAGAGATTGCTTATACCAACCTTAAGGAAACACAATCGCAATTGATTCAGTCTGAAAAAATGGCATCATTAGGAGAGCTTACGGCTGGAATTGCCCATGAGATACAAAACCCATTGAACTTCGTCAACAATTTTTCTGAAGTGAACAAGGAACTAATAGAAGAGCTGCAAGAGGAGCTTAAAGCTGGAAAAATTCAGGATGCGATTGAGTTGTCCAATAACATCAAGGACAATGAAGAAAAAATTATGTTTCATGGCAAGCGAGCAGACTCCATTGTGAAGGGAATGTTGCAACACAGCCGCAGCAGCAATGGTGTTAAAGAACCAACTGACTTGAATATATTGGCTGACGAATATTTGAGATTGGCTTATCATGGTTTGCGGGCCAAGGACAAGACGTTTAATGCTACCATGAATACTGACTTTGAAAAGGACCTTGAGAAAATTGAGGTGATCCCGCAAGACCTGGGCAGAGTAATTCTTAACTTGATCACCAATGCCTTCTATGTGGTGGCAGAAAAGAAACGACAAAATGTAAATGGTTATGACCCCACTGTTACAGTAGCGACAAAAGATGTTGGTGACAAAGTGGAGATCAGTGTTACTGACAATGGCAATGGCATTCCCCAATCCATTATCGATAAGATATTTCAACCCTTCTTTACTACCAAGCCGTCTGGCCAGGGAACGGGTTTGGGATTAAGTATGAGCTATGAAATTATTACCAAGTCGCATGGAGGTGATCTCAAAGTGGAGACCAAAGATGGGGAAGGAACAACTTTCAAAATAATTTTACCGAAACAGACTACCGCATGAAAATTTTAGTAGTAGATGACGAGAAAGATGTAAAAGTACTTTTTGAGCAACGATTCAGAAAGGAAATAAAAAGTAATGCCGTGGAGTTTGTATTTGCTTTTTCAGGTGAAGAGGCGCTTGAACATTTAAGAAGGATACAACATGAGGCAGTACTGATTTTGTCTGATATCAATATGCCTGGCATGAGTGGCCTGGAGCTACTCGAAAAGGTGAAAAAGACGTTTATAAAACCGCCTCCAGTGGTGATGATGATCACGGCTTATGGTGATGCAGAGAATCATCGGATGGCAAGGGAACTGGGTGCCGATGACTTTTTGACCAAGCCAGTGGATTTTACCATGCTCAAGGAGAAACTAAACCTGAACAGTAACTGATGGCAAAGATATTAGTGGCCGATGATGAGGCGGATTTAGAGGTATTGATCAAACAAAAATTCCGTCAGAAAATCCGTGAAAAGGAATATGAATTTGTTTTTGCCATTAATGGAAAAGATGCGCTTGAAAAGCTGTCCCAACATCCGGACGTAGATATTGTTTTGAGTGACATCAACATGCCAGAGATGGATGGACTTACTTTATTGGGGAGGCTCAACGAATCCAGTCCACTTATTAAGTCGGTTATTGTGTCGGCCTATGGTGATATGGATAACATCCGTACAGCCATGAACCGTGGTGCATTTGATTTTATTACCAAGCCCATCAATTTTGATGATCTGAACATCACCATGGAGAAAACCATTTCGCATGTGTTGCACATCCGGGAGACACTTCGTGCCATCAAAGAAAATAACATTTTAAAAATGTATGTGGATGAAACGGTGCTCAATTTTATGGGTGGGCGTGAGTTCGAATCTTCCTTGATGGCCAATGAAACGGTGGAGGCAACGGTGGCTTTTATTGATATATGCAGTTTCACGTCCATAAGTGAAAAAGAATCACCAGACAGCGTAGTGAAATTGCTCAATGACTATTTCGATATTATCGTCAAAGAGATCATTGCACAGGGGGGATACATTGATAAGTTTATTGGTGATGCCATCATGGCTGTATTTAGAGGAGACCATCATCTGGACAGGGCATTGGATGCATGCCTTGCTGTGCGCAACAATATTGCAGCTTTACCCAAGGGGCTTGACAATTTCAGACCACAGGTTTCCATTGGCATCAACAGTGGAGAAATGATCTCTGGCAACATCGGTTCAGCCACATTGAAAAGACTTGACTATACTGTAATCGGAGATACGGTGAATACAGCACAGCGCCTTCAATCGGTAGCCGCACCAGGACAAATTATCATCAACGAATCTTGCTACCAAAAAATTAAAGAATCCTTTAACGCCAGTAAAGTAGGAGAAGTGAGTCTCAAGAATAAGGCTAACCCCGAGACTATTTATGAGGTGAATGATTAGTCGTTCTTGTATTGGTGATTGAGGGAAAGTTTGAGGGACGATAGAGTGCTCAAAATTTATTAACTTAGTTGACTCCTACACAATGCTAATAACATGGAAACCTACCCCAGTATATTTAATGATGTGATTGGGCCTGTTATGCGGGGCCCATCCAGTTCTCATTGTGCGGCTTCCTTGCGAATTGGCAGATTGTGCCGCGATTTAATGGAGGGCGATATCAAAGAGGTGTTGATTGAGTTTGATCCAAATGGTTCGTTGGCAACTACCCATAAAGGTCAGGGATCGGACATGGGATTGTTTGGTGGATTTTTGGGTTGGGAAGCATATGATGAACGCTTGCCAAGCTATTTACAAGCTGTGGATGAAGCAGGTATCAAAATTACTATCGACATCCATTCCATTGGCGCGACACATCCCAATACTTACAAAATCACATTAAAGAACGATAAAGAAACACGGTCGGTCATTGCCTTGTCTACTGGAGGGGGAATGATTCAGTTGATTGAAATAGATGGTGCGTCTGTGTTGATGGCAGGAGATTTTTATGAGACACTGGTGTATGTGAAATCAGGTGAACAAGTTATAGAATTCTTAAAAGGCTCAGCCTCATTTGATGAAATCAACGTCCATCATGGAGATGCAACTTTTGTTGAAGTAAAGGCCGATCAGTTTTTAAATCCTGGCCTGATAGAGGAATTGATGGAGATGGATGATGTGTTATTTATTAAGCAACTGTCTCCTGTCCTTCCTGTATTGGCGCGCAAAGATTTATCCGTTCCTTTCATTACCGCAGCTGAAATGCTGGAGTACAATGAAGGTAAAAATTTATCATTGTGGGAGTTGGCAGTACATTACGAAAGTGCTCGTGGAAATATTTCTCATGGTGAAGTTTTTGAAAAGATGCGTCACATCGTAGGTATTATGAGTAACGCAATCGAACTGGGTTTGAAAGGAACATCTTATGAAGATCGCATCCTGGGACCTCAGTCGGTCAACTTCAATAAGCAAATAAAAAATAAAACCCTGGTTGAGGGGGATGTGTTAAATGAAGTGATCCTGTATACATCTGCGATGATGGAGGTGAAGAGTTCTATGGGAGTAATTGTCGCTGCGCCTACTGCAGGTTCGTGTGGCGCATTGCCTGGAGCTGTGATAGGGACAGCCAATATTTTAAAATTATCGGAGGATGATAAAGTGAAGGCGATGTTGGCTGCCGGCATCATCGGTGTATTTATTGCCGCCCACGCTACGTTTGCCGCTGAGGTGGGTGGGTGTATGGCAGAGTGTGGTTCAGGCTCTGGAATGGCCGCAGCTGGAATTGTTACGTTAAGAAACGGAACATTGAACCAAGCTTTGGCTGCAGCTTCTATGTCACTTCAATCTTCTTTGGGAATGATTTGTGATATGATTGCAGATAGGGTAGAAGCCCCTTGCTTGAATAGAAATGTACAGGCAGCAACCCATGCCATCTCCTCTGCGAACATGGCTTTGGCCGATTACGATCAGGTGATTCCGTTGGATGAAGTAATAGAGACCATGAAAAAAGTGGGTGATGCCATACCCAATACATTGCGCTGCACTGGGTTAGGCGGATTGGCCATTACTAAAACAGCCAAGAAGATTGAAGCGATGCTGGCAGAAAAAGAAGGAGCGCAAAGCAAGACTTTCTTTAAGGTGTGTTGACCATTTTCAATCCTATTATCGAGCCTCTTTAATAATCAATTTACCTGTTACCGTTTTGTTACCTGCAGTTATGTCTACTTGATAATTGTCGGGTTTAATAAACTCATTGTAATGAATAAAATAGGGTAGCGGGCTCTCTACTTTATTCACAATAAGATTCCATCTGAATTGATTGTAACCCTTTGAGGTTTTCATATCAGTAGACCAAATCGTTTTTCCGTCACTGGCTATAATTTTTATAGAGGCTTCGCCAGCATCTTTGACCCAGAAAGTAATAGGAAGTTTTTCGAGGGTTCTGTTGTCAATGCCATTAAGATCAAAATTATAAACAGGTGGCGCCACTTCTGGTAGTTTAAATAGATAATTATCGCTGACCTTATTTGAATATCCTTCATGGATAGGAGCCAAGTTTAATTTATACATTCCCCGGCCATGAGTAGCGGCAATCAGGTCTTTCGACTTTTTATCTATTTCAATATCTGCAACGCTGATGGCGGGCAAACCTTTTCCCAATTGACTCCAGGACTTCCCGCGATCAGTGGAGATATAAGCTCCCCTGTAAAGGCCAGCATACAGTATGGATTCGAAACTTGGATCCTCTTTAATCACATAAGCCACTTCATTGTGAAGGTCGTTCATAATGGGTTCCCATGTTTTACCATAATCTTCCGATTTGTAGACATACACGTTAAGGTCATCATAGTTGATACCGGATAAGGTAATGTAAACGCGTGACGCTTTATAAACAGATGGTGTAATGCATCGAATGTAATTATTGGGCAGGCCCTTGGAGCGTTCCACCCAATCTTTCCCTCCATTCTCAGTTACCCAAAAGGCACCTCTATCTGTACCCATGTAAATTAAGTCCTTCTGAAGGGCTGACTCGGCTAGTGCGCCAGCTGCCAACGCTTTTTTGTTCTTGTCCCTGGAAATAGATAAGTCATCACTAATGGCTGTCCATGTATCGCCACGATTGGTACTCTTTAGTACGTAGTTGCCAGCCAGGTACAAGGTGTTGTGATCGTGAGGGGATAAAAGATAGGGTGTGATGAAATTGTATTTAAGCGCAGGATGATCTTCAGCCAGTTTCGGACGAATAAATGTGACAAGACCAGAAGATAAGTCCATCCTTCTTACGCCTCCTTCCTGTGAGCTGTAATAAATTGTATTGTCGTCTTCCGGGTCTACCAAGGTGATGCATCCGTCACCACCGCTCCAGGGGTCAATCCAAAGGTATTTCCATTCGTCAAAGAATTTGGGATTCCATTCCTTGGCGTGACCATATACCGTGGCGTCATCTTGTGTGCCACCATAAATAGTGTAGGGTTCTTTCTGGTCAAGTGTGATGTCGTAAAATTCCCCAGCTGGAATGTTGTTAAAATGTGTCCATGTTGTACCCTTATCATAACTTACATACAATCCTCCATCATTGACAAGCGCCAGATGATTTGGGTTTTGAGGGTTGATCCACATTTCACAATGATCGAGGTGAATCGGGTCGGCAGCACTCGGAAACAAGTGATAAACATCTCCTCCTATAAACGAAAAGTTTTTACCACCATCTGTACTGTGGGCCAGTCGCACGCCTAACGCAAAAATCTCATCGTCATTAAGTGGATTCATATAGATATCTACAAAATACCAACCGACTACAGAAAGAAACATCAGTTCATGGTCGTGGGTTTTCTCCCAACTCTTTCCACCATCGAGGGTTTTATAAATTTCTGCGGCTCCTTTGTCTTCCCCTTTATTTCGGTGGTCCATAAAGGCGTAAGCTTTATCGGGGTTAGTGTGCGACACAGCCAATCCTATTCTTCCTTTACCCTCATCTGTTGGAAAGCCATTGTCAGATTTGATCCATGTTTTTCCAGCGTCCTTACTGGTGTACACTGAACTCTTTTTTCCGTTAATGCCCGGATTGTTTTCCCACATGGAAGCATACACTACTTCGGGGTGTGATGGGGAGATCACGATGTCGTTGGCTCCGGTGTGGTCATCGACATACAGCACATGCTCCCATGTTTTTCCTCCATTCATAGATCGATAAACACCCCGATTGGTATTGGTGGACCAGAAGTGACCTAGTACTGCTACATAAACAATATCAGGGTTGGTAGGGTGGACAACGATTTCCCCAATGTGCCAGGAGTCATCCAGCCCCAGGTGTCTCCATGTTTCTCCCGCATCATCGGAGCGATAAACACCATTGCCCGGCATGGTAAAATTGCGTGGTTTCTTCAGACTTTCTCCAGTACCCAAATAGATGATGTCCGAGTTGGAAGGGGCAAGAGCAATATCACCAATACCCAGCACAGGTTGATTTTCGAAAATGGGTTTCCATGTCAATCCGTTATTAATGGTTTTCCATAAGTTGCCCGAGCCAAATGCGACATACATGGTGCCAGGTTTGCTGGGATCTACTTGTACGGCATCTGCTCTTGCACTGTTGATGGTAGGACCCAGCTGAATCCATTCGAGGTTATAGGGAGTGTTTTCCTTTTTCTTAAGGTGTTGTTGGTAGGATAGTTCAAGTGGTGATTTGGGCTGCTGTGCCAATGTAGTTTTGGTGTCGCAAAGAAAAAGCAACAGCGAGAAGGATAGGAATACTTTTATCATACGTCTGGTGGATTCTCGATGAATGTACAATTTTTTTCATCTTGAACCCAGAGGATTGATATAATCGGAGATAATAGACGAGAAGGGGAAGTGGTTCTTCCTAAGAATATCTCCGACAGGATTTATCAGCGAAACCAATCATCAATTGAAAGGGTCACCTTACATAGATAGCGTTCACCCCAATCAGCTAGTAATACGTCATACGTCTTACCTTCGCTACATGCTTGGCCAGCCTTATCACCTGACGTGTGTAACCGTACTCATTGTCGTACCAAACGTACAACACAATATTCTTCTTGTCGGGGTGAATGATCGTAGCAGGGCTGTCAAAGACAGAGCAACATGAATTGCCAATGATGTCATTGGATACCAATTCCTGATTGATAGAGTAGAAAATCTGACTCACCAGTTTGCCGTTAAGTGCGGCATCTTTGATGAGGCTGTTCACTTCCTCGAGTGACGTTTCGCGTCCTACACTTAAATTCATAATAGCCAGCGATCCATTGGGCGTAGGTACACGCACTGCATTGGCGGTTAACTTATCTTTCAGGTTTGGGATCACTTTGGTCACCGCTTTGCCGGCACCAGTTTCGGTAATCACCATGTTGATTGCTGCAGAACGACCCCTTCGGTTTTTCTTGTGCATGTTGTCCAACAGATTTTGATCGTTGGTGTAAGCATGAACGGTTTCGATATGCCCTTTTTCAATCCCTAGTTTATCATTGATTACTTTCAGCACCGGTACAATAGCATTGGTTGTGCAAGAGGCAGCGGAAAAAATATTTTCTTTATCCAGATCCAGTTCATCGTGGTTTACACCGTAAACGATGTTAGGGAAATCTTTGCCTGGTGCTGTAAGGAGCACCTTGCCTACACCTTTTGCCTTGAGGTGCTTTCCTAATGATTCTCGGTCACGAAAAGCGCCAGAATTATCAATCACGAGCGCGTTGGTGATGCCATAGGATTCGTAGTCTATGCTCTCAATGTTGTCGGCTTCAATCATGTGTACGATCTGACCGTTGATTTTGAGCGTTTTATTTTCGAGGTCTTCTACGATGGTACCTCGGAAAGGTCCGTGCACCGAATCGGTTCTGAGCAGAGCCGCTCTTTTAATAATGTTTTCGTCTGAATTTCCGCGAGACACAATAGCGCGTAATCTCAATTGCTGACCTTTTCCCGCATTTTGCACCAGTTCTCGCGCAACCAACCTTCCTATACGTCCAAAACCAAACAGGATCACATCACGGGGTACGAGATTGTGATCTCCGTTATTTTCAAAACGAGTTAGTTTCTTTCTGATAAAGTCTTGTTTGTTGCTGTATTGTGATTGCTCCTCTTGCCATTCGTAGGTCAGTTTACCGATATCAATTCTGGAAGGCATGTAATTTCCTTCTACCACCAATTTGGCCAATTCAGCTGAATCGAAAATATTGATAGGCTTGTTCACTACATCTTTGGCGTACTTATGTAAACTCAGAATGCCAGACACACTTTGATCTACCAACCGATTTTTAAAAAGCATTAATTCTATACTACGGTCGTAAAAAAGAGTACCGATTGAACTAATTAGGCTGATGGCAGCCATTTCCTGATTAATCCATTTACTCAGCTCCAGTTCATAACCAGAAGCCGTTCCGTTTTCTGCTACTTTGGTATTCATAAGGCAAAAATATCTAAAGGATTTCGTGCAGCCAAAAATGGTTATACCAGTGGCAAGAGGCTATGATATAGGTCAGGTTAAATACTGAGATATTACATTGCGTGACTCCTCCAGGCCCTGCAGCCGGTATAAAATTGTTGATAACTTTTTCTATTAGATTGTAACCGCTTCTACTGTTTTATTAAGCCTGCTTTTTTCTGCTGCAAATCCCATCAGATGACTTTCAATGGAGGCTTCGATGGCAGAAGTTAACAATTTCGGATTTTTGGCTTTCACTGCCTTTACGAAATCGCCAGCAAGTGCCCAGTCACCCCCTCCGTGACCACTGGCTTCATAATCTTTCACATCATTCACTTTTACGTCCCATGTGGTTGACTTGCGGGTAAGGAAATCGGTATGGACGAAGGTCTCCATGTCGCCAACAATGTCACCCATCGATCCCATGATTCGTGTTCTGCGGCCATGGTAAGAGGTAAACGCTTCCATCGAAAAGCTGGCAGTCACATTGTCTTCAAACTGTATGGAAGTGATGTAGTGGTCGGGCTGGTCGTTTTCCATTCGGTATACACATCGGCCATAATTGGTGGTTCGCAATTGTTCCATGATAAATTCAGGATGTTTGCTTTTGTCTTCGGGCATATCGAATACGTAGTTGCGTTCCCGATCCCGGTAATAAATTTTAAGGGCAGAATAGGGGCATTGGCTTTCCACTGCACAGCCATCCGTACACCGGGCGGTGCTCCCCTGTGGCGCATTCTCTTTTCTAAACCACTTCAAGTCTCCGAAAGCAGTAATTTGTTTGCTGGGTTTGCCGATCATCCATCTCAATATGTCCAGGTCATGGCAAGACTTGGCAAGGATGATGGGTGTTGTTTGTTTGGAGTTGTGCCAATTGCCCCTCACAAATGAGTGAGACATGTGTACATGTTCAATGGGTTCAAAATGTTGAACGCTGATGAGCTCCCCAATAACACCTGACTGGATCATTTCACGAAGTTTCACAAAATAAGGTGCGTAACGCAGTACGTGACAGACTGCAACGATGCGACCTGTTTTTTGCGCCATGGCCAAAATATCCCTGCATTCCTTTTCTGTTGGCGCAATGGGTTTTTCCAATAGCACATCATAGCCCATTTGCAGCGCTTTCATACATGGGCCATAGTGAAGGTTGTCAGGCGTTGTGATGATAACGGCATCTGCAAATTTGGGTCGCTTGAATACATCCTCCCATGTTTTAAAGCGATTGTTGCTATCTATATTGTGTTTTTTGGTATATCGTTCGTTGCGGATGGCAATAGGTTCGGCTACACCAATAACATCAAGTTCGTTGGGAAACTTCACGCCATAATCTCCATACACATTACCCCTTGATCCTGCCCCCAGCGTGATGGCTGTAATTGGTTTGTCAAAATCCGAATTGCCAAAAGGCCGTTGTATTAATGTTTTGTGGTTATTGGCGTCCTCTTTTCCAAACAGTGATTGCGATGCCAACGGTAAGCCAAGCGCAGACAATGTCAGTTTCTTAAGGGCCTTTCTTCGGGTTTCTTTGCTCATAAATGATAAGGTTAATCATTAAAGATAACAATCGATTGTTAAAATCAGCAAGAGAAAAGAGGGATATGGTGGGGAACAAAAGCAGGTGGGTATCTTAATTAAATAGTTATCTTTAAGTTAAGATTCGTTTTATGGCATCGGTTGATTGGAAAAAGGAAATTAAACCCCTGATTAAAAAATACAAAGGCAAACAGCATCCTTTGGATCATCATTATAATCCCTATGAATTGTTGGTCATGGTGGTGTTGTCGGCACAGGATTCAGATCGCAACATCAATAAAATAGCACCCGAGTTATTTGCTGCCTTTCCTGATATGGCCGCCTTGTCAAGGGCTGATAGCGATTCACTTTTTCCTTTTGTTCAAAAGGTGAGGAGCTCTAGAAAAAAAACAAAGTGGCTTCTGGAGATTGCTGCTCAACTCAAGCAAGACAAAAACATTCCAACCACGCTGGAGGAATTAACAGCACTTCCTGGAATAGGCAGAAAATCTGCCAATGTAATCAAGCGTGAAATGGGAGTTGAAGCTGAGGGTATAATTGTTGATCTTCATGTTGTACGAGTTGCTCCACGAATTGGAGTTGCTGCTGGTTCCGATCCCAAGAAATTAGAGAAGCAAATGATGGAGGTATTTGATGCTAAAGATTGGGGTGAAGTGGGAATGGCCATCTCTTTTTTGGGTCGTGAAATATGCAGACCCAGCAATCCCAAGTGTCCGGAATGTGTAATGAATAAGGTTTGTAGTTTCTACAAAGAGATGCCTTCTTGAAAGGCTTTCAAAATAGCAGCAGTTTTGTATTTTTTAAACAGGTAGGATTTATCTAATTGGCAACCTCAATTTTTACCTTTTTATTTTTTAGTTTTTCGTTCTTTATTTTGCTTAGTGCCTGGTTGGCCAATGATCGTTTCACCGCCACGTAGGAGGAAAAATCGAGGGAAGTAATGATGCCAATGTCACTGCTGGACAGGCCCCCCTTTTTGGTAAGCAAGCCTACGATATCTCCTTTGCTGATTTTGTCCTTTTTTCCTGCGCTGATATAAAGACAAACGAACAGTGGGGCGGGAGGAAGTTGAAGTTTAGGATGAACAGGATGTGTTGCAATGGATTTATCAATATAATCTGGAAGCGACTCATCATCGGCAATTACGAGGTAGGCTTTACCATCGGCATGCATGCGTGCGGTACGGCCATTGCGATGGATGAATGCCTCTTCCTTAGGGGGTAATTGATAGTGAACCACATGTTTTATCTCGGGGATGTCCAGTCCGCGTGAAGCCAGGTCTGTGGCGATGAGCACATTGTGTGCTCCAGCCCTGAATTTGATCAGGTTCTTCTCCCGATCTATTTGTTCCATGGCCCCATGCAGCACGCCATGTTCAAACTGGTGTTTGTTCAAGAGGGCGCTGATTCTATCTACTGCTTCTCGGTGGTTACAAAATACGAGGCATACTTCCTGGTTAAATCCGGCTACCAAACGCATGAGTGTTTCCACTTTATCGGTACTTTTTGTATGTACCAGTTTTAATTCCAGTTTAGAGTCCGCTTCGTCTTTGAGGTAATTGATGGTTTCTGGATTTTTAAACGGCAGAAAATCAGGCCATACGTCAAGGCGTGTGGCAGAGGTTAGCAAGTGTCGCTGTTTTCCGCTCATCGCTTTGAAAAGAATTGCCAGTTGATCGTGAAATCCCATTTGCAACGACTTGTCGAATTCATCCAGTACTACCATTTTGATAGTTCGTGCATCGAAAGATTTTCGTAAAATATGATCGGCCAGCCTGCCTGGTGTTCCTATAATCACAGCAGGAGCCTCACTCAAACTATTTTGTTCTACTTTTACAGAATGGCCACCATAGCAAATGCTCACTTTATAGGAGGTCTTCATTGTTCTGAATACCTGCTCAATCTGAAGTGACAATTCACGAGAGGGTGCCACTATGAGCGCTTGTACACCAGTGCCATCGGGGCGAAGCTGGCTGATTAGCGGAAGCAGAAAAGCCAGGGTTTTGCCCGACCCGGTAGGGGCCAACAACATAAGGTCGTCAGCTTTGAAGGCCTTTTTGATAACTTCTTGCTGCATTTCATTCAATTCAGCGATAGATAAGTTCTTTAGAAATTCAGCGTAATCCATATTCTTGCTCATTTTGAATTTGCAAAGGTAGCCTTATGCACATGGCTTTTTCGATCATTTTGAGTTTTGTATTACTTTATTTCCAATTACAACCTTATGCGGCATTATTTATGCTTTAGAAGGTGCTATGGGCTCATGAGATAAATGGTTTATTGTTCCTTTACCTCTTTTTATGTCCACTTATTTTTTTAAAATTTGAACTAAGAAAAACACACTAAATCAACAGCCATGAACAGAATAAATACTATGATATTGGCACTCGGTCTGATGGTCGTTGCGCCAGGATTTGCTCAGGATAAGCAAGTGAGTCGTCCGGCAGATATAGGGGAGAGTGAATTTGATGATTTCAAGAACAGCTCGTTTAACGTGATGGATGAATCAAGCAAATTGAAGCGGGATCTAACTCATATCGATAATGAAATTAAAGAGTACTCCGGAGTGATGTCAACAGTAGCAACTGATAAAATCAAGGGACATTATCAGGCGCTTACCGGCATTAGGGGAGAGGTTGAAAAAGTAAATTCCAACATTGCTCAATTAGACGAAAAAGGTAAAGATGTTGTAGCAAATGCCAGCAAGGTTACACCCAAATTGAAGTCTGTAAAAGCAACTGCCAATACTAAAAAATCAATTGAAGGACTGGATGTGGCCAAAGGAAACATGAAATCCATTGCTGAAATGTTGCAAAAGGACACTCAACTGCTGGCAGCCGAACTCAAGTCCAGGGGAGAGCCCATAGAATAATTCAACTGTTCTTAGAGAGACCTTGATCCAGCTGAGGTCTCTCTTTTTTTAAATTAAATAATCAAAATTTAACAATTGTGATTCGCTTATTCATTGCTTTCTTTTTTCTGGCTTTCGTACAATTTCAAGCACACGGTCAGGATGTGCTGGATATGTTTGGAAAAAAACTTTCTAAAAAAATTAGTAATAAGGGAAGTGAGAAGGTCGCCAGCCTCGATTCAGTAGACTTTCAATTTGCGATATCACTCAATCAAAGTGCTGGTTTTTTCGATGTAGAACAAAAGGGTGAGACGGCTTCCACTTTATTGTATCAACTCAAGGATGAATCGGATAAAACCAAATTGGAGCTGGCAAGAGAAAATCTCGAAACGGGTATTGGCCTGTTTGAATTCAACCGTTACAAAATGGCGGAGATGTATGTGCTGGATACGAAAGCCATGCTGGAGAACAATGGACTCACCAATGAGTTGGTTTATTTGCGCACCCTATCCAATTTGGGCCTGATCTATCTGGTACAAGGCAAAACACTGGCAGCTGAATCTCTCATTCTTGAATCGCTCATGGAAAGTGAAAAGGCTTTGGGTAAATCCAGTGCCGCTTACATCGCCAATCTGAACAATTACGCGAAGCTCCATCAGTCATTGGGGAAGTACAACGAGGCAGAGAAAGAATTTGATGAAGCACTGCAGCTGTGCCAGTCTTTTTTTGGAGAGGGAATGCAACAGGCCATTATACTGAACAACAAGGCCATGCTTTTGCATGTGATGGGGCGCTATGAAGATGCCTTTGCACTCATGAACCTGGCTATGAAGTCTTCAGAAGTAGCTCCAAAAAAATTCCTAAAGTCGGGAGAAAATTCTTTTGATAATCGAAAGTTCAGGGCTAACCTGGCTACCATGTATCAGCTATCCGGTAGATATGAAGAAGCGGAACAGAATTTCCTTGCCATAAAAAAGGTATTTGAAAACAGAGGCCAGTCAAAGAACATTGAGTATGCAGGGCTATTGAACCAATTGGGTATTCTTTACATTCAAATGGGAAAGAATGAACTGGTGCGCGATCTGCTTGTGCAATCCGGTGAAATCTACCGGAAAAGATTTGGTGATCAGAATGTCTACTTCGCCAAAGTGTTGAATGACCTTGGAAACTTTTATCGACAAACGGGTAACTTCGAAGGAGCGGAGAAACAACTCACACGTGCTTATGAGGTGAGAGGTGTTATATTGGAGCCACTGCATCCTGATTACATACGAACACAAGAGGACCTTGCCATTCTCTACTGGAAAACAAACCGGCCCAAAGAGGCCTATGATTTATACAAAGAGGTGATGACCAAGACCATCGACTTTACCAATCGTTATTTTCCTCCGATGAGTGAAGCAGAAAAATCAAAATTCTGGGATGTGACGGCACCACGGTTTCAACGTTTCTATAATTTTTCCATGGAAAATCATGCTGCAATTCCAGCACTTCAAACTGATTTTTACAACTATCACATCGCCACCAAGGCTTTACTGATCAACAGCACCAATAAAGTAAAGCAGGCCATACTCAACAGCAGTGATGCTGCATTAAAAAGAGATTACATCCAGTGGCTGGATCAAAAGGAACAGCTGGCACAGATGTATGGGTTTTCTAAAGAAAAATTAAAAGAACAAAATATAAACCTGGACGAACTAGAGCGGCAGGTTAATGCCATGGAAAGGGCATTGTCGGAAAGATCTTCGATTTTCACAGCTGGTTATACCGCTCAACCGATTACCCACAACCAACTGCTTGATTTGTTGAATGAAAATGAAGCGATTGTGGATATTGTACGTGTGCGCCTCTTTGATCAGGACTTTAAAGATGAAAGCAAATATGTAGTTTTTGTATTAACGAAGGGGAAAGGTATTCAGGTGATTGAATTGGAAAATGGCAATCAGTTGGAAACGCGTTATAGTAAATATTACCGCACAGCTATTCAGCAAAGACTTCCCGATGAATATTCGTATCAACAATTCTGGAGTCGTATCGAACCAGCCCTTGCGGGAAAGCGGGTGCTCTACGTTTCTCCTGATGGCGTGTACAATCAATTGAATTTGAATACGCTTGTCAATGGAAAAGGAGAGTACAACGTCAACCGCTATGATATGGCCATCCTTGGTAATGCCAAGGATTTGATTGACATCAAGTCACGTAAAGCATCTGCTGGAAGCAAAAGTGCTTTCCTTCTTGGTTACCCCGATTATGCTACAGACGCGGTGCCACCACTGCCGGGTACTAAAGTAGAGTTAGAAAACATATCAAAAGTTTTGAAGACTGCCAGTTATAATGTGACGCAGCGGATGCAAAAGGAGGCTACAGAGAAAAGTATTAAAACTATTAAAGCGCCTACAGTCGTGCACATTGCAACACACGGATATTTTTTGCAGGATGTTCAAGGCGCCAAGGGTTCTGTATATGGCATAGATGCCGAGAATGCTTCCAATAACCCGCTGTTGCGCAGTGGACTAATCTTAGCTGATTCAAAAATAGCGATGACTAATGCGGAGTCGGTAGATATTTCCAATGAGGAGAATGGAGTGCTAACCGCCTATGAAGCCATGAACCTGGACCTGGAAGGAACAGATCTGGTAATCATGAGTGCCTGCGAAACCGGACTGGGAGACGTAAAATCAGGAGAAGGTGTGTATGGATTGCAGCGATCGTTTTTGGTAGCAGGTGCTGATGCATTGATCATGAGCCTGTGGAAGGTAGATGATGAGGCTACCCAATTGCTGATGTCCAATTTTTATACGCAATGGGTAAAAACCGGGAACAAGCAAAAAGCCTTTAAGCAAGCTCAAGTACAATTGATGGCCAAATACAAGGAGCCCTACTATTGGGGAGCATTTGTAATGATTGGTCTTTAAAGGCCCAGCACTTTATTGATCCTTCAGCAATCGTGCTCCCCTGTAAAGCAAATAAGCAGCAACGGCCATCAGCATATGACTTAAGTCAATGTGATTGAACCAGATGTTTATGCTGACTTCATTCATAAATATCAAAGCAGCAATACTGGCAACCAGCACCCCCATAATAATGATACCACTTCCAGGGTCTCTTGTTTTTAGGTAAACAAATCCATGAAAAGTGAGCACTATGGCAAGTAGTCCATATCCTGAATGGAATTCAACCCACTGAAAATCCAGGGTATAGATAGTAATGGCCATTACTGTGAAAAGCTCTACGATGTTGAGTGCGAGAAAGAACTTGCCAATGCGTGGATGGACAAGCGATTTGGCATGTTCAATGGACGACCTTTCTATAAGTGCGATAGAAAACATGCTGATGATCCAGCCAGGTAGTTTCCAGGCAAAGGAGAATAAATACAAAAAACCGTGCCCTATGATGCCACCAAAGAGGGTGGCCAGACCCATTAACAAAAAATACAACCGAAAAAAAAGCTGGGTTCTTCCAGATCGCTTTTGTTGTGTTAATCGGTAATAGGCAGTTAAACAAACAGCAGATACCACAAGGTCGGTGAGCATATTGACAGGCTCATCGATTCTAATTCCTAAAAGATGTATGGAAGGTTGCGGCAAGAAGGCTAAGGTATAGAATAACAGATTCTAAAGTACTCAATTTACCGAAAGACTTCACCAACATGTTTAAAGTTTGATGGCTTTGCAACAATATTGAATTGAGCAAACATGAATTCTCTTTTTGATGTGATAAAAGAAAAGCCGTACCGGGCATAACCCCGATACGGCCTTTCTACTTATTCTATCATTAGCCTAACTTAAATACCAGTGGAATAACAATACGGGTTCTTACCGCATTGCCTCTTTGACGGCCAGGTTTCCAGGGAGGTGATTGGCTTACTACCCGCAGGGCTTCTTCATCACAACCAGAACCTATGCCTTTAAGAAGCTCTATGTCGGTTAGTTTTCCGTCTTTGCCTACAACAGCTTTTACATATACCTTACCTTCCACACCCATAGCACGTGCTCCTCGAGGATACCTCATGTTATCCCTTAGAAATTTCTGGAATGCTGCGGTGCCACCTGGAAACTGTGGGTCTTCCTCCACAATCATGAATATTTCATCTATCTCTTCTTTGGCAATTTCTTCCACCTTCACCGGGATTACCTCAGAAACAGTTTTCATTTCCACATCAATTTGTATATCCAGTTCCTCAGCAATTTTTTCCTCATCGGGTACCTCTACTATTTTAGGAATAATGGTCTTTGGAGGAGGAGGAGGGGTCTGTTCTGTTGGAGGTATTTCCAACAATTCATCAGTAGGTATATCATATCGAGTAAGATCAACACTGCTATTATCACCGTTCGATTTCCATTCGAAAACGGTAATCACCATACCCAGTGTAACTACCAGAGAGAATGAAAAAAACAAACCTCTTAGTTGGTGTACGTCTGCTTTTGGATTTTTTTTGTATTCCATAACAAAAATCTTTATTAGGCTTGTCAACGGAGAAAGTCAAATAAGGTGTCAAATTTTTAGTAAAATTTTTGTGAACTGTTGAAAATCTGACTTGAAAATCCAAAGTTTTTATTGAGATAGAACAAACTGCTCATTCAGATAAAAAAGTTATCAAAACAGTGTAACCTATCTCACAATACTTCGTTTACCCTCTCCCCAAATAGAAAAATACCCCGTTGCCCCGTGCAGCATTGGCACTTTTTTAGGCCAAAGCACGTTGAATAAGTGCCGAATAGTTGGGTGCCATTACCCTATTATAAAACAATGACAATGAGTGAGGTGAATCTAAGGAAGCAAATTCAATTGCGTCTGGAAGAAAAAAGAAAAGTGTCTAGTGCACGAAAAGGCTACTTTAATCTTCTGCTAGTGGCCAGTGGCCTTATTATGCTCACCTTTATAAGGGTTTCATTCTTTTACAATACACAAAGTATATTTATTCCAGTGGCATTTATGGCCTCTATAGGCTTGTTGGGTTTATTGGTAGCCGTGGTATGGAAGGCCAAATCATTCATCAGCCATGATGAATTGAAGTTAGGCGCTGTTTACCTGCGTTCAGCAATTATCATTATTTCTATGTTGGTATTAATGTTGGTTTCAGGAGGCTTTGAAATGATGGACGAACTGAGGTCTCTTCCTCGTTTTAGTTTTGGAGCCATATTGATATTTCTAAGCTTTTATACTTTTAATTTACTTTTTGCACTTGGTGCAATGATAGTGGCCTTGAAGAAATTGAGCAATTATGAAATTCATGCCATGAGCCTCACCAGCATCAGCAGGTTGTTTGTATTATCTATTTTTTTGTTACTGACTTTAACTGCATTTATTTTACTGACGGGTTTATGAACAGCCAATTTTGGAATGAGCGATACAGTACTTACGAAACGGTTTATGGATTTGGCCCTAATATCTTTTTTCGTGATCAACTTCTCAAACTTAAACCGGGGAGGCTCCTGTTGCCAGCAGAAGGTGAAGGAAGAAATGCGCTGTTTGCTTCGCAGATTGGTTGGCATGTAGATGCTTTCGATTTCAGTGCAACAGCAAGAGAAAAAGCGCTGGCTTTGGCTCGTCAATTCGATGTTAACATTAATTATTCGCTGGAAGATATTCGAACTATTACACTACCTTCCGGCACCTTTGATGTTATCGGATTGATCTATGTTCATCTTCCGGATGAAGTGAGACACCGATTTCATCGCCAGTGTATTAAAGCCCTCAACAAGGGAGGGGCCTTGATTCTGGAAGCTTTTTCGAAAAAACAAATCTCCCGTTCATCGGGAGGGCCAAAGGATGTAAACATGCTTTATTCATTGGAGCAACTACTTGATGATTTTACAGACATGAAAATTATCTACTCTAAGACGGAGGAGATCACATTGGATGAAGGCACCTTCCATGCAGGTGAAGCTTCAGTGGTACGTCTGGTGGTTCAAAAGGATTAAAAGTTATTTAAATCAAAAACAAAGCAGGGAATTGGTGCCAGAGCTTAAATAATCTGATACTCTAATAAAGTCAAAGCCAGGTTTCTGTTATGAACAGGTAGTTCAATACTGTCAGGTGTTGTATAGTTTTCAACAAACTTAAATCCAAACCCTTTGTAGTAATTGATAATCGTAGGATTGGCCGCCCAGGTATCCATACGCACATTGGACAATCCGTTTTGCCTGCACTGTTCAATGGCCCAGTTCAAAATGGTTCCAAATAATCTTTGACCTTTAAATGTTGGATTGACAACAATGCGATGAAGATAAATGGAGACTCCCTGATCTAACGATCTCCAAATTACTTTATCATTATATCGTATACTGAATACCATGGCCATCTCACCATCAACAAGTACCTTAAACTGCATCTTGTTTTCAATGTCGTTGACAATGGCTTGCTTGTCATAGTTGCGCCAAACCGGGTAGCCTCTCTTTTCCTGATAATCAATAGAGTGTTCGAAGAATGCAAAAATTTGTTTCAGGTCAATAGTTGCTGTAGGGATCACCTGGACCATTCTCGGATTTAATGCTTTTACAAATGTGTATAGAGATGAAATTAGAAATAGGTAGCTGATAAATCAAGCTATTTTGATCATTCAAATAACTTGAGTCTGTCCTTTAGTGATTGATTTTCCTGCTGAAGGTCCCATACCTGCTGTAAAAGGTTGTTCACTACATCCAAACCTTCCATGTTGATATTCAATTCATAATGCAACCGAATCATCTTTTCTACCCGATGCAGGTGAGTGACCTGAATGTATTCCTCTTCTCCTTCGCGCACTATTTCCAACAAATCATATTCTCTAAGTGATTGGATGAAGGTTACTGGTACATTGTACTGAGTACAGAAAGTACTTACGGATATTATGTTTTGCTCTTCCATGGTTATCTTAATTTGGCTAACTCAGCGAAAAGTTCTTTTTCTTTTTCAGTAAGTGAAGTAGGAAGTTTTATGTTGTAAGTTACATAAAGGTCGCCATACACACCTTCTTTTTTGTAAACCGGAAATCCTTTTCCTTTTAGTTTCACTTTCGTGTTGTTTTGCGTTTCCGGTTTCACCTTGATTTTTACTTTCCCGTCAAATGTATCGATTGTAACATCTCCACCCAGCAGTGCTGTATACAAATCCAAATCTACTGTAGTATAGAGATCTTGTTTATCTCGCTTGAATGTAGTGTGGTTGTTAATTATGAATTTAATGTAAAGATCACCGTTAGGCCCTCCATTGATGCCTGGGCCACCATGTCCTCTTATTTTTATTTCCTGCCCATTGGTAACACCAGCGGGAATGGTGATTCGTATGTTGTTGCCATTGACGGTAAGCGTTCGTTTATGGGTAACATAAACTTCATTTAGGTCAAGATGCAACTCGGCATGATAATCCTGGCCTCGGAAACGAATACCTTGTCCTCCTTGCCGGGAACGACCAGCGCCACCAAACATGGATTCAAAAAAGTCGGAGTAATCTGCTCCTTCACCAAAGGGTTGACCTGACCCCTGGTAGGAGCGTTGTTGCCTGTGTTGTTGCTTTGCCTTCTCAAACTGTTCTGCGTGCTTCCAGTCCTTACCGTATTGGTCGTATTTTTTCCTGTTTTCTGCATCGCTTAATACCTCGTTGGCTTCATTCACTTCCTTGAACTTGCGCTCGGCCTCCTTGTCGTTGGGATTGAGGTCTGGGTGATATTTACGCGCTAGTTTCCGGTAGGCGTTTTTAATTTCCTTTTCGGTAGCATTTTTACTCAGACCAAGAATTTTATAATAGTCAATATAATCCATGCGCGGAATAGTTAACAAATACGTACGAGATTACCCATACAAATACAACATGCAAGAGGGTAATTTTTTTCCGGTTGATGAATGACAATGATCAGGCAAGGAGGTGATGACGATCAGCAGGCTTTCAAGGGCTAAGCTATTTTGGCAAAAATGCAAACAAAAAAGCAACCCTCTTCCGAGCGTTGCTTTTTTGTTTTGAGCTGTGATAAAGATTACTTCATCTGGCCATACTTTTTGGAGTAGCGCTCGTACAATTCCTGCTGGTTGCCAGGCAGGGTGATGTGCTTTCCTCTTATGAAGGCATGGGAGAGTACATTGGTTCTGTAGTCGAGTGCATCGCCTTCAGAAACAAATAAGGTAGCATCTTTACCTACTTCCAAAGTGCCAACGCTTTTGTCTACACCCAATGCAATGGCAGTGTTGGAGGTGATGGTCTTCAACGCATCCTCTTTGGACATACCATAGGCAGCTGCTGTACCGGCATAAAATCCAAGGTTTCTGGATCCGTGCATGCTATCATTGTTGTACAGCGACACCATTACGCCTGCTTGTGTCATTAGATGAGGCAATTTGTAGGGCATGTCAATATCATCGTCTTCACGATCGGGCAGGTTGTGGGTGGCAGGGAGAAGTACAGGAATTTTATTTTCCTTTAAAAACTCAGCTACCCACAATGCACCTGAACCGCTGATCAATGTGATGCGTTTAACACCACTGCGTTGAGCAGAGCGGATTGAGGACACGATTTCTTTTGGGTTGTCGGCATGGATAAAGAGTGTTTTGGTGCCATCAAATAATCCCTGCATGGCATCCATTTTCAGGTTGGCTACTTTATTGCTCTGCTTACCATATGCGGCAGCATCCATGAAGAAATTCTCAACCTGGGTCACTTGCTTGTCATAATCTTTATTAGGCGACTCGCTGAAAGAGAAAGTACTGAAGTCAAACTGTCTCCTCGCGATGGCCGGCCAAGTCATATGAATTCCAATATCGGCAGTATGCAGTGCGTCTTCCCAGTTCCAGCCTTCCATTTCCATTAATGAGGATGAACCTGATATAGTTCCACCTCGAGGGGTGGTCTCGGCCAGCAGCACTCCATTAAAACGGAATGATGGAGGAAATTCTGAATCAGCATTGTAAGAAATTACTGCTCTTACATTGGGGTTCATTTCTCCTTCTTCACGCGAGTCGCTCATGGCGCGTATCGAACTCACCTCCTCGAGACCAACCTGAGAGTTGGCCAGGATAAAGCCCGGATACACATGTTTACCGGAAATGTTAATTACTTCGTAACCATTCAAATCCATTTTCACCGTTGCCGCATTCGCCACGTTGGTGATCTTACCCTTTTCAAATGTGATCAAGGCATTTTCAATAACCTGCCCATTTCCAATATGCGCAGTGCCTCCTGTGAGGGCTACTGGCTTGGTCTGTGCTGGAGCAGGAACCGGCTTCTGCGCCCAGGCCATATTTGCCATGAGCAGCATTGCCAGAATGATATATTTTGTCTTTTTCATAAGTATCGCTTTATAAATGTTAATCTTCTAAATCCAACCCCATGATGTCATCACAATGGAACTGTAGCTTACTGCGGCCTTCACCACGCTGAGTAGGAGCTCCTGATTTTTTGGCATCCTTCATTTTCTGGATCAAACGTGCGCGCTCTTCGGCAAGTACTTTGTTGTTCTGTGCATCTTTTTCAATGTCAAAATACACTTTACCATCGATGATGGTTTTTTCTGGCTTGGCATAAACGGACAGTGGATGATCGTTCCACAAAACCACATCAGCAGATTTACCGGTTTTTATGCTTCCCATTTGTCCATCTAGGTGCAACATTTTGGCAGGATTGAGGGTAACCATTTTCAAAGCATCTTCTTCAGACATGCCTGCATATTTTACAGATTTGGCAGCCTCCTGATTTAACCTGCGACCCATCTCCGCGTCATCAGAGTTGATGGCAGTAAGTACACCTGCCCGGTGCATAATGGCAGCATTGTAAGGAATGGCATAACGTACTTCCCATTTGTAGTTCCACCAATCAGAGAAGGTAGAAGCGGCAACACCGTGTTGGGCCATTTTATCGGCTACCTTATAGCCTTCCAATATGTGCGTAAAGGTATTTACCCGGAAGTTGAATTGATCGGCCACTTTCATCAACATGTTGATTTCTGATTGTACGTAGGAGTGGCAGGATATAAACCTTTTCTTATTCAGAATTTCCAACATGGTTTCATTGGCCAGATCCCTGCGTGGCTTGATAGCAGTGAGTTTTTCTTTGGCAGAAAGACTGTTGTAGGCATTCCACTGTTTTTCATACTCGTGGGCATTGGTAAAGGCATCCACATAGACCTGTTCTACTCCCATGCGGGTTTGAGGATAGCGAATAGAGCTAGGATTGCTGGAGCGCTTCACGTTTTCACCCAGTGCAAACTTGATGAATCCATCGGCACCCTGAATCTTTAAGTTTTCGGGTGATTCTCCCCAGCGCAATTTAATCAGCGCAGATTGACCACCGATAGGGTTGGAAGATCCATGCAATACCTGAACGGCTACCACACCTCCTGCGAGTGCGCGATAAACGTTGATGGCTTCGGCATCAAGTACATCACCAATGCGCACCATACCGGAATTAGTAGCAATGTCGTTGATACTGGCAGCACCAATGTGAGAGTGCTCATCTATGATGCCGGCTGTAAGGTGCTTGCCTGTGCCATCTACAACTTTGGCAGAGGCATCGGTTAGGTTTTTACCTATTTTGGAAATCTTACCGTCTTTCAACAATACATCTGTATTTTGAAGTATGCCATCTGTTTCGTTGGTCCACACGGTAGCATTCTTGATCAACAGGGTTTCTGATGCTGGCAAGCTAGGGTAGCCATGACCAGAGAAAGGATAAATAACATTACCCAGCACTTCTTTTTTGTCGTTGGGTTTCTGTCCATTTTTGGTGGCGGCATCACCGGTGCGATTGCCGGTCCAGTTTATCCAGGTGCCATCTGCCAATTGTCCTTTTCCTTTCCATCCGTTTCCTTCACTCCATCCGGATAGCCTGATGGCTCCACCTTGTTTTTGAGGTTTGAAGCTAAGGGTAATGAGGTCGTTGGTGAACTTGGCATTAGCATCTATTGAAGTGGTATCTACTTTCACTTTGGCCTTGTGACTTCCAGCTTCACCTGTTACTTCAAGGTTGTAGCTGGTACCGTTGATAGATAGGTTATAAGTTCCGCTAAAGTCGCGGGCATCAAGTGGTTTGATGTTGTAAGACTCACCTTGAACCCAATTTTGGTGAATAACAGTTTTTTCATCAAACAACTTGCCGGATGTAATGATAAAGTTGGCAAGCATTCCCTTCTTTAAACTACCTACCTGATTATCTATTTTTAATAGTTGTGCTGGTGTGGTAGTGAGTGCTTTAAGCGCTGCGGTTTCTGAAAGGCCGTTGGCTATGGATTTCCGGAGGTTAGGAAGGAAATCTGCTGTTTTTTTCAAGCCGGAAGTGGTGATTGAAAAGATAATACCGTTTTTTTCGAGCGCAGCCAGGTTGGTAGGGGCGAGCTCCCAATGTTTCATATCCGCCAATGTCACTTTTTCCGCATCGAAAGGATCTTCTACATCATAGGCATCAGGAAAGTTCACAGGAACGATCATGGAAGCGTTGGTAGCTTTGATGTCACTGATTCGTTTGTATTCGTCTCCTTCACCTTTGATGATGTATTGAACGCCAAATTCGTCTCCAAGCTTATCTGCACGCAATACGTTCATCCAACTGTTGGTAGCAAATATTTGAGGAAGTTGCTGGGATTGTATCCACGCTTCTAAAGAATTATCCGCAAAAGGCCTTGGGTTTTGACTTCCAAACCACGCTGCATCCATGTGGGTTTGTCTTAGCAATGCGATGAATCCCATGGCAGATACGGGATAGGATTGTGTGGATGATCCGCGATCGAATGAATAGTTGGCAGATGCCTTTGGTCTCAATAAGGCGGTATTGTCATTTTTTTCATTCAGGGTTACGAAAGCACCAGTACCACGTGCAAGTCCGTCTGGCTTAGAAGTGTGCACTGCACCAAATCCTGATTTCCTCATTTCATCTGCTGTCTTGGCATCGATGGTAAATTCATCTGCAGCATTGTAGTGCGAGCGAATGGCCTGATTGGCGTTATAGGCTCCTTTGGTTTTGGATTCTGTTTGTTCTGCTCCACCAAAACCGCGACCGCGTGAACGCTCGACTTCAGAAAGACCATAATTGGTAAACATATCAATGAGAGAAGGATAGACGTACTTCCCTTTCAGGTCGATGATGGCATATCCTTTTGGAACGGAAAGATTAGTGCCTACTTGTTCTATTTTGTCACCTTTAATGAGCAAGGTGGCATTTTGTAAGGTGGTTTGCGGATCCACTACAATGGTGGCGTTGGTAAAGGCATACATGCCAGCCCGCTGGTCCTTTACATCATTTCGGGGAAAGGTCTCCTGTGCCCAGGCACTCCATCCCGAAAGAAGCAAAGTGAATAGTAAAATAAATCGGTTCTTCATAGGTTGTATTTGAGTTGAAAATAGTGGCCTAATTTGGCCTTTATATTTTAAGAATGAAAGCATCCATTGTCGGAGTATTCCTTCGGATGGATGTGCGGTCAATAAGGGATTTAGTGAGTCAATATTACCCAATCCCAAAGAAGCTGATCGTGACCGATTACGGACAGTTTTACGGATTTTGACTTCAGTGTGTCACTACCTTTAGTCCGATTATAGAGGTTATGAGCGTGATAATGAAAAACAAGCGCCAGAAGGTGGCAGGTTCCTTAAACAAAAAAATGCCTACTAGTACAGTTCCCACTGCTCCGATTCCGGTCCATACCGCATAGGCTGTACCAATCGGCAATTGTTGGGTTACTTTCACCAGCAGGTACATACTGATAGCCAGGCAAACCAGGAATCCTGTGTACCAATAAATGGCCGTTGTGCCAGTAGCAAATTTGGCTTTGCCAAGGCATGCAGCAAAGGCCACCTCAAAGAGACCAGCAATGATCAGTAAAATCCAATTCATGATATTTCGAGGAAGCTCCTATTCAGTCATGTGTAATTCCCTCCTCTGCAAAGATATCTGTTCTTAATACATTTTGATAGGTGATTCACTGCTGTTGCTCAGGTTAGGTATTAGTTGGTGGTTATTCATAAAAAAAACGCTGCACACAATAGCACAGCGTTTTTACAGTGTAGTTTGATTTAGTTGTTTGGCCAACTGGCCCAATTACTACAGTGTCCGGCATTGTCTGTTTCGGCAATCTCTCTTTGCACCCCACTGTAGGCAGCATTCATCACTGCTCTTGGTGAGAAATGCAGTTTATTATTTCCACCACTTCTAAATGCTTTGCCAAAGTGTCCCTGACTCAGTGCATGACCAGCTTCATGCAATGAAACAGTTTCTACGTCATAAGTTGATCCAATGTTCCAGCCGAAAGTATCGTTGTAATAGATTTCTCTAAGTGCTACATCTGTTTTTCCATTGTTGTCAATGTCTGTAGGATTGCCATCACCGTCTACCCAGTTGAAAGTAAAGGTAACGCCCAGAATAAATGAACTTCCATTAGGAGCAATGGCATCAAACAAAGGAGCGGGCAAAAATCCTGCATGCATTACATCTGTAAACAAGCCGCCATTGCCACCTAGTCCAAAAATAAATTGAACAATACCAAAATCAATTGGCAGAGGACCAAAAGTGTTGATGGCTAATCCGCTCGAGCATGAGATATTGTTCCACGTGTTCATAGATGATGTAATTGCACTGTTAGTTTGTGCGCCTGTAAGACCGCTGGAAGTTGAACTTTCAGTGTCGTCTATGAGATATTTGATATCAGCATCTCCACCACGTCTTGGATCTGCGGGTACAAAATCGGCCGAAAGTTGCTTGTTGCCACGATTGTTAAAAAAGACTGTGTTGCCTGTTTCGTCTGCTCCATAATATTCCATCATGGAAACCTGGATTTGCATACCTCTGCTGGCAAGGGCTGCATTGATATCAGCAAGAATATCTCCGGAGGAGGTAACAGTCTTGCGCGCGCCATCAGCGTTCTTGCTGGCCAAACTCATCAATAGAGAAGGGTCAAGCTTAGAAGCACTTTTTTCTACTTCAACATTCTCGCAGGAAAAGGCGAGCAACAATAACGGAATAATCAGTTTTTTCATAGCAGTTACTAATTTTTGGTTGAGAAAAGATTGAGTTAGGAATTTAGCTCAAAAAATCCACTTGCTCAAACTGAATGTAAGTTTTTCTTGTTTAAGCATAGGGGTTACATGCTTAACAAAATCGCTTCTGCACAATACCGTTTAATTTGGCCGCCTAATAGCGTTGCCCACGGATATTAATATACCGTCATAACGGTATGGATTTCAACAGCAAATACAATTTGCTTGCATGAAATTTGAATCTTCCGATTATGTCACCTAATAGAATAGTAAAATCAACATGGCTGGCTATAGCATTAATGGCCGCAGTATCCTGCAGTAAAGATGAATTGGATGCATTGACTGGTGGTGCTCAAAATCTCACATTTACTCAACTGATGGCACCTACACCTTATGCAATGGCCAATACCATCAGCGTAAGTGAAAACGAGAAATACATTGTAATTTCTTACCAGGAAAATACGACAGTAAAACACTACTATTCTACCGATGGAGGGCAAAGCGTACAGGCCCTGCCCATTCAGTTCAGCTTTAACGACAGAAATACGTTAATTGATTCCAACATCAGCAATGACGGACTATTAACGATTAAAGGGATTGTGTATGACCTCGATTCACCCAATGGAAGCATTACAAGTGCTCTCGCGGTTACCCAAACGGGAAAAATTATTGACATACAAAATGATCCTTTATTGGGCAAAAATGCATTTTATGTCTATGAAAATGGAGCCTTCGTATCTACCGGTGTTCATGCTAAACTTGACAAGTCAAACTATGCAGGGGTTTCTGGTGAGAAGCTGGGCTTTTTTGTCCCCGGCACCAAGACGATTGCAGAATTTGATGTCACCGCCAAAGTCTATACCGAAAAACAACTCCCTTCATTGGACTACACAAAAATTGGTGGTAATGGGCTGAATTTGAGCCGTGTAAAAACCGCCTACAGCCAAGGTTATTTTGCCTATGCCAAGGAAGGAGGGTGTCTGATCATTTCGCCATCAGAACAAATTACCTACTATAATTACCCCTCGGAGTTTCAAAGTTATTTAAACACAGAAGGAGGTTTAAAACTTTTTGGTGATAAAGCCTATGTAAATATCTATTCCAACACAGGGGCATTGGCTGTTTTTAAAGCCAGCGGCAATGCCATATCTAAAACCGAGTATGTGTTTCCTCTGAAAGACATTGGGGGTACTGTGTACACGCACGGGTTTATTGAAAATGGAGACAGGGCAGAGGGAGGAATTATAAAATATAAAAACGGTGCAGGCGAATACCTTCCATTAAGTTATGGCAATAGCAGTATAGACAAAAGTTATTTGGTGGGTGAATACGTTTACATGAGGAACAAGGTTTATGATGTGAATAAAAAAACCTACGCCACTTCCCCTATAGGTGAAGTCATCAGCTTGCTGTATGAAACGGATAAAACCATTGCCTATACCAGTCAGGGAACGTACATCAGCACTGATGGTAAAACATGGACACTAAAAGCAACGGATCAACCCAAGCCTAACCTCACCACAAAAGCTAAGGATGGAAAATATTACGGAATGACCATTCGGAATTTTACCTACAATTTGGGTGGCACTGGATTTGGAATTCCTCAGTTTGATCAGGCAGTCTACACCTCTGCCAACGGCATTGATTGGCAATTGATACCGGGTTCAGATAAGAAAGGGCAGAACGGAGATGGACCTAGATTTTTAAGTCCCGATGGCACAGCAGTTTACTCAAGCAATGCAAACCCGTTGGGCAATATGATCATCTATTATTACATAAGTAAAGACTACGGAGTGACCTACGAAAGTCTTATCGAAGGAACCCAGGAAGAGGGCTTTACCATGACACAACATGTGTCCCGAAATGGAAGGTACATGACAGTAAACTTTGAATTCGATGGATCACTGATCATTAAAGTTTGTGATAAGCCTTACAACGGATGCAAAGAAATAAAAATGGTGCCCACATTTGATAGTGAAGGCCTATACGCTACAGATCACGACATCACCTATACTGTCAATGACGAATTGTTGATACCTGCGAGCCACGGTATCTACCGATCCAGTCCTTTGTAAACCGGGATATAAACAAGGAGGGATTCGTTACGGCCACTGATGTACGGATCCCTCGTTTTTTTACGCCATTCACATAATTCTGTGCGCAGAGGCAGGTATAATTGCTAAGTTTATGCCTAGTCTTATCAAACCATCAACATGAAACAATTAACTTATTCGTTATCAGTCCTTTTGTTGCTCCTCTTTTCGGCTTGCAGTCAGCCAAAATCAGAAGAAACGGCAACACTAACAGAAGAAGAGCTTATAGAGAAGGCCAAAGGCATTCACGAAAGGGTAATCACCCTCGACACTCATGACGACATCAATACCGACAACTTTACCACTGAAACCAACTATACACAACGTTTGAATACGCAGGTAAATATTCCCAAGATGGAAGAGGGTGGGTTGGATGTGGCCTGGTTCATCGTGTACACCGGTCAGGGGGAACTCACTAAAAAAGGATATGAGGAAGCCTACGCCAACGCTGATGATAAATTCAAAGCCATACATAGATTGTGTGAAGAGATTGCACCTGATAAAATCGAGTTGGCGCTTACCTCTGATGATGTGCGCAGAATAGCGGCTTCTGGAAAAAAGGTGGCCATGATAGGCGTAGAGAATGCCTATCCCATTGGTTTAGATATCAAAAGGGTAAAGGAGTTTCACGACAGAGGAGCTCGCTACATGTCATTGGCACACAACGGACACAGCCAGCTGAGCGACTCCAACACGGGTGAAAGGGATAGTGTTTGGCTGCACAATGGATTAAGTGACTTAGGAAAGGAAGTGATCAAAGAAATGAACAAATGGGGCATCATGATTGACCTGTCGCACCCCTCCAAAGTTGCCAACATGGAAATGATGCGCTTGTCAAAAGCGCCTGTTATTGCTTCGCATTCTTCAGCACGTGCTTTAAATGATGTGAGCCGTAATCTGGATGATGAACAGCTGATGATGCTGAAAGAAAATGGAGGTGTGGTGCAAACTGTGGCATTTAAAAGTTATGTTAACGCAGAAAAGAACAATGCACACAACGACAAAGCAGAGGCTGTCATTGCAGAAGTAGCTGCATCAGAAGGTTTTGTTATACAGGAAAGAGCTGCTATTCGCAACATGTCGGATGAGGCCAGAGAAGCATACATTAACAAGTATTCTGAGATAAGAGACAAAGCAAAGTCAAGAATTGAAACAGAGGTAAACCCTGTGGCGCCTCCTGTGGATGTGGCAGATTTTGTAAATCACATCGACTATCTGGTAGAGAAAATCGGATTGGAACATGTAGGCATTAGTTCAGACTTCGATGGAGGTGGTGGTGTACATGGCTGGATGGATGCGTCAGAAACGTTCAACATAACTATGGAACTGGTAAGAAGGGGGTATACCGAAGAGCAGATTGCAGCCTTATGGAGTGGCAACTTGTTGCGTGTATTGGACAAGGTGCAAGCAGTAGCGAAGCAAATTCAAGCGGAGGAGAAATAATTCCTAAGGAAGAAAAAATAAAAGCCTGTCTCTGATGACAGGCTTTTTTATTTACAAATCTTTTAATTTCCGTTTCAAGATCTCATTTAGCAACGTGCAAAATACGCTTATCTTTATGAAGGTATGAAAGCAATCGTTTACACTGAGTACGGTCCGCCAGATGTTTTACAACTTAGCGAAGTACCTAGACCTCTTCCAAATGACAATGAAGTGTTGGTGCGCGTGAAAGCTGCATCTGTTAATCGCACTGATTGCGCTAACCTACGTGCCAAGCCATCGATCATGCGACTGACGATGGGACTTTTCAAACCAAAAAAGCAAATACTGGGAACTGAATTTGCAGGAGAGGTGGCAGCCATCGGAAATGAGGTAACCGCTTTTAAAGTGGGTGATCGTGTTTTCGGATTTGCGGATGGTGGCGCAAGTTCCTATGCAGAATACCTTGTGATGGAGGCCGACAAGGGAATTGACATCATACCTCAAAACCTGAACTACAAACAGGCAGCAGCCTGTATTGAAGGAGTACATTACGCCTACAATTTTATCAACAAAGTGAAGCTCAATAAGGGAGATAAAGTGTTGGTCAATGGTGCTTCAGGAGGTATAGGGGTAGCAACTGTACAGTTGTTGAAATATTTTGGTGCTGAAGTAACTGCAGTCTGTCCCACTCAGGCCATGCCGTTGGTGCAATCGATAGGTGCCAATCGAATCATTGATTACCTACAGGAGGATTTCACCAAAGACAATGAGCAATATGAATTTGTCTTTGATACGGTAGGTAAAAGTTCATTCGGAAAGTGTAAACACCTTTTAAAACCCGGTGGTGTCTATATCTCCTCCGAACTGGGTTGGATGATTCAAAATGTATGGTACTCTCTGACAACCGCCATCTTGGGTAGTTTGCCTGGTCAGGGAGGAAGGAAAGTTAAGTTTCCCTATCCGCCTGACATAAAGCGAAGTATTGTATTATTAAAGAAAATCATTGAGGAAGGAAAATACAAACCTGTGATCGACCGTACTTATTCGTTAGAGCAGATTGCGGAGGCATTTAAGTATGTGGAGACAGGTGAGAAAATAGGCAATGTCGCCATCACGATTAACTGAAGGCATCAGACTTGGAAAGCTGAAATTTTAAACTTGGTGAATAGCTAAGGGCGGAATGAAGGGTCACTTTGCATATTCATTGGGTTGGTTTGCTGACTAGACAAATTGAAACAAAAGAAAAATTACTTTAGATACATATTGTGGTTGGTGAATCATAATTCAGCTGGATTCTTGTAGGAATGAGTAGCAAACCGCTTTACTGTTGATGCTTATTTTAGCCGTGTTGATGTTAATCGTTTTTAACCAAGGCGAGTTATTTACTACTTGAATTACTGATGTAAGATTGTAGAGGTTAATTCAAAAAGCCAGTGAGGAGGAAGCCTGATCTTTGAGCAAATTTATAAACTCAAAGTCCGTCTATGGCTTCTCAATCAATTAATTTAACAAAGAAAACAGGTCTTTTGTTTGTAAAATCGCAAAATCGAGGCGTTACCTGGGTAGCCGTTTTACTGATTGCCTTAACATCGTGCGCATCCCCAAATTACTGGGGAGCAACGGCTACCAGCTATGGTAATCGTGCTCAGAAACAATACATCAAAAACCAAAGAGGGCATAATCCCAATCGCAGATTTCAAAATTCAAATCAACCAACGTTCGGAGCGCAGAGCGTTTCTAAAAAGGGCTATTAACCTCACTCAAATGGGTGCGTCTTCGTGAGTTGCACCCATTCATAACCTTGCTCTTTTATAATTTTCTGATTTGTGGTACTTTTCTACCATGAAGAAAATTATAGCACTCATTTGTATGGTAGTAACAGGCGCCATGGTAAGCCAGGCTCAGGATCAATACATCTTTCCCTTTGGAGGAGGACAGAATAAACATTTCATTAAAGAAATCATTAAACTCACGGGCAAGGAGCGTCCCAGAATTTGTTACCTGCCTACCGCTTCAGGGGACAGCGAACAAGGCATCATTCGTTTTTACGATCTGGTATCAGATCTCTCTGTGGAGCCACACGTGCAAAAGGTTTGGATAAGTTCTTACAATCAAAAGGAAACCTTTGAAGAGGTATTGCTCAGCATGGATGCCATCTATGTAGGAGGTGGAAATACGCTGAACATGATGGCCATTTGGAAAGCGCAGGGCATTGACGTGGTGCTAAAAAAGGCATTGCAAAAAGGAATAGTGCTGGCAGGTGGAAGTGCAGGGTCGCTCTGTTGGTTTGACAATGGCACCACCGATTCACGACCCAAAGAATTAAGTGTAGTGGAAGGCTTGGGCTTTCTTCCTTTCAGCCACAGTCCACATTACCATAGTGAAGAATACAGACAACCCTTGTATCATAAGAACATTGCGAACGGCATCTTCAAGGCAGGTTATGCCATGGATGACTACTCAGGTATCATTTTCAAGAATGGAAAACCGTTTAAAGTGGTATCATTAGCACCGGAATACAATTGTTATTTTGTGTCGATGAAAGATGGTAAGGTGGTAGAAGAAAAGTTGAAAGCTGAAATCCTGAAGTAAATGTTGAAGCGAAAGGAATTCATTCGAAAAGCCCTTACGGTAACTGCGGGTACTACTTTGATGGGATTCCGTCTATCCGATAATCAGTGGCTAACCAATGATTCAAATAAGTTAGAGGACATTACTTTCGATTTGCATGCACATCCGGGCCGTTTCTTCCGAAAGGGAATGAGCGACTATGCAGATGATGCAGGCTTCAAGAAAACTGTCAATGAAATGAATACGGCAGGACTTTCAGGTGCTTTCTTTAGTACTGTGGTGGACACGTTGGTTACGCAAGTAACGCCCACCGGTGTTGTGCCAGCGCGGGAATTTGAAAAGGGTGAGGCATGGCAAGAGTACAAAAGGCAAATAACGGCACTAAAAACATTGTGCAATGATTTGCCCGTGCGCCAGGCCACCCGCGTTGATGAATTGACAGATCCATCGAGAAACAAAGTAGCTGTATTTTTTGCTTGTGAGGGAGGTGATTTCCTTGAAAGCGAAGACCAACTGGATGAGGTGTATGCTGATGGGGTGCGTTGTATTCAATTGGTACACTATGCGCCTAATCCATTGGGAGATTTGCAAACTTCGGATTCACAGCACAATGGACTCTCTAAATTGGGCAAAGCGGTAGTGCGCAAGATGAACCGATTGGGAATGGTGATCGATGTAGCCCACGCTTCCTATAATACCGTTAAGGATGTGGCGGCCATCACCAATCAACCGTTGATTCTTTCCCACAGCATTTTGAAATTCACTGATGACAGGCCAATAGCCATTCGCGCCATTAGCAAAGAGCATGCGAAGATCATCAAATCGACAAGGGGAGTGATTGGTGCCTGGCCTTCTGGTTTTAATTCCAGTTTTCAAGATTACATTGACAACATCATGCGGCTGATTGATGTGGTGGGCGTAGATCATGTGGGGCTGGGTACGGATATGGACAGTAACTACAAACCTGTATTGGATAGCTACCTTCAGCTTGCACAATGGATCGATGCCCTCAAAGCCAAAGGTCTTACCAGTGATGAAGTAAAAAAAGTTGCTGGAGGCAATGTGGTAAGGGTGCTAGGGAAAGTTCTGAAGTAAGTTTTTTCAATATTGTTTTTCTTAGCGATGATATTTAGATTTGTCTTATTACCTCTAAAGACAGAATAAGAATATCCTATGCGTTTCATTATATCAACTCTTTTATCCGTCCTTATAACTCATCTGGCCTCAGGACAAGGAAATATTAAAATAACGCTCCTTACTGACAGTACAATCTATACGAATTATGCAGATTTAAAGAATCAACCAACTTCTTATGTAACGATACACTCCAAGGAAGGTACAAGGGTAAGCATAAGAGGAATCCATCATATTGAAGGTTATGATCAGAATGGTAAGTATCGTTATATTGGTGTAACAACTTTGCAAGGCCGAAAAATATTTACAGAAAGAATACATGATGGACAAAGAATTGACTTATATCGAACTAAGGTCATTTCAGATGGCTGGAAATCAAATTTGTTATGGTATTCAAAAGATGATGGTGAGATTATAAAAGGGCGATTTGCTAAACTGAAAAAGGATTTAAGAGATAGTCCTGAAGCAATGAAATGCTTGCGCGGAGGTAATGCCTTAAGGTACACACAGCATGCCTTATACGCTGCTGGAGCAATAGTATTGGCGAAGACTGTAACCAATAAACTGGATGAACAACAGCTTCCACCAGAAGAGACTACTGGAGTGCCAGTTGGTTTTTTTGTAGGTGCAGGTTTACTCATGGTTCCCTTCTATTTGAATAACGTAAAAATTAGACAATACGAAAGGGCTGGCCGAGCCTATGATAAATAAACTTAAACTCTTAATTAAGGTTTATCCAATTCGATAGCAAATAGCCAACAACTAAAACTAAAAACCATCCTACCATCCAATCCCATAATCTTCTCCATGATTACTAGAGCCACCCCAGAAGCTGCCATGCTTCCAATCGAAGAAGATCGCATTAATAGGTCCCGAAGTTCTGTCTTCATAAGAAAGGTGATAGCCCATTTCCTTTAATTCCTTTCTTGTCCAGTCGGGCATTTGGGAATTGAGGGTGAGCGCACCGTTCTTTCTCTCGTGGTCGCCAAAGCTGGAAAACATCTGGTACGTTTTGAAGTTAGCCGCTTCTGCTGCTTCTTGCACATTCATGCCAAACTCGACCACGTTCAAAAAGAATTGAATGAGGTTTTGATCCTGTTCATCACCCGCTTGTTTGGCGAAGGAGAGAAATGGCTTGCCATCTTTTAGCGCCATGCTGGGCGTGAGTGTAACGCGTGGTCGTTTACCGGGCTCCACTACGTTAAAAGGATTTTCTTTCGGATCGGTAACAAACGATTGCATGCGCTGGCTCATACCCACTCCGGTGTTGCCGGCAATTACAGCCGGCACCCAACCACCACTGGGCGTGATGGACACCACCCAACCTTCCGCATCGGCAGCTTCTACCGAAGTAGTACCTGCGGTAAAGTCTTCTATATATTGCTGATCCAACACAGGCACTTTCGGTGTAAAGTTATTGAGAGAGGTCTGACTTTTTCCCCAGTCTTTAAGCAGATCCAGGTAAGGATTCTTTTTGCCTTCAAAAGGGTAGGGGTCGCCAGGCCCAATGTTGGGATCGTTCTTAGTAGGGTTGATCAACTTCATCCTTTCTTTGGCATAAGCTTTTGACAACAGTCCTTGCATTGGTTCTTCAGGTGCAAAGGCAGGATCTCCATAGTAGAAGTCGCGATCGGCAAAAGCCAGGTTCATGGATTGGTATAAAGTGTGGATGTATTGGGTAGTGTTGTAGCCCATGCTCTTCAAATCAAAGTTCTCCAAAATGTTCAGCGTTTGCAGCAACACCGGTCCTTGTGTCCACTGTTGGAGTTTGTATACATCAATGCCTCGGTAGTTGGTCATGAGGGGTTCTTCAATCTTCACTTTCCAGTTGGCCAGATCCGCTTCGGTAAACAGCCCGCCTTGTTCGCGGGCACCACGCACAATTTCTTTGGCAATGTCACCTTTGTAAAAACGATCGTAAGCAGCGTAAATGGCTTCTTTGCGACTCTTCTTTTTCTTCAATGCTTCTTGCTCTGCTTCCACCATTTTAGTGAGCGTGGCCAGCAGGTCTTTCTGTACAAATATTTCACCTGCTTCAGGAGCCTCTCTTTCTTCACCTAGATGAGGTAAAAATACCTTCTTGGAATAAGGCCACTCTTTAATTCTGTCCTTGCCGCGCTCCATGGCGTCAGCAGTTTGGGCCTCGATGGGATAGCCTGCTGCCAGCTCCATAGCAGGAGCAAGCACCTCTTTCAGACTAAGCGTACCATACTCCGCCAACATGGTTAGCAGTCCTCCTGGTGTGCCAGGGGTAACTGCGGCCAGGGGCCCAAACTGAGGAGGGTACTTCATGCCTTTCTCTTTAAAGAAGTCAGCTGTAGCACCAGTAGGTGCCACGCCCAATGCGTTGATGGCAATTACTTTTTTAGTTTTAGGATTATAGATAAGTGCCTGAGTTTCACCTCCCCAGCTGAGCACATCCCACATGGTGGAAGTGGCGGCCAGCATGGCACAAGCGGCATCAACGGCATTACCTCCCTTTTGGAAGGTCATGGCCCCGGCTGTGGCAGCCAGTGGTTTGCCAGTAATGGCCATCCAATGTTTACCGTGTAAAACAGGCTTTTGCGTTTTCTGAGCTATCGCACCAATGCTAATAACTAAAGAGAGCAGGATCAGATTGAACTTCTTCATGATTAAATCGATTTGTGCTAATATAACTTGGCAATGCTTCGAAACCAATGAATAAAAGTAGGAGAGCCACTATTGGAACAATGAATGAACATTTTTGGACTTCAATGGTTATTTGTGGATTCTAATGCAATACTCGTATCTTTGTAGCAATTCATAATTTGACACAGGCACAAACCATAGCGCTCTATCATCCAATGCTTCATGGCATCGCTTTACGCATCGTAAAGTGTAAGGCCGATGCTGAGGATATCGTGCAGGATACCTTTCTTAAGTGGCTTTCCATTGACAAGGAGAAGATCAAGAATACGAAAGCTTATTTGATCCGATCGGTAACCAACAATTGCCTTAACCACCTGCAAGCGCTGAAGCGCAAAAAGGAGGAATATCTTGACGGAATTCAGTTCCCTGACTTCATTAATAAGTTTAAGGAGTTGGACCTTAGCCAGCTTGATATTCAGATAGATACGCAAGCAGCGTTAAAGGTGCTTCACAATAAGCTGGAACCTCTCGAAAGGGCTGTATTTGTACTGCGTGAAGTCTTCAATTTCGACTACGATGCCCTGCAGGATGTATTGGAAAAGAAAAAGGACCACTGCCGCCAATTGCTCAGCAGGGCTAAAAAGAAGCTTGACGATGAAGCGCTAAAAATTAATTTTGACTGGCCAGCCAAACCCCAATGGGTGGAGAACTTTACAAAAGCCTGTGAAATGGGCTTTTCCAGCGATTTAATCGCCACTTTCAAAAGTGATGTGAAACCAGCATAAACCGCTGGAATATTTTTCACTACATCTTGTCACAAATCCTGTACTTCTTTGTCTTCATTAAAGCAGCCATAACCAGGCTTGTTTAATTAAAGTAACCTAAATCTACATGAAGATCATTCTCATTTTTTTTATAGCGCACTGGTACCTGTCGCTATTTTTTCAGACATTTTTCCTTCATCGTTATGCGTCTCACAAGGCGTTTACCATGAATAAATTTACTGAAAAAGTGTTCTTTGTATTAACCTGGATATTCCAGGGCTCCAATTACCTCAGTCCTTTTGGATATGGCGTCATGCACCGCATGCACCATGCCTATGCGGATACTGAGGACGATCCCCATTCACCCAAATACGATGAAAGCATTTGGAAAATGATGTGGAAAACCAAAACCATCTATTCAGCCATCGCCAACGGTTCGATGGTGCCGGAAAAACGTTTCACTGAAGGCGTTCCTAAATGGGAGGCGTTTGACAAAATCGCCAGATCATGGCCATCGCGTTTGTTCTGGGGTGCATTATATGTAGGCATGTATGTACAGTTTGCCGAATACTGGTGGCTGTGGCTGTTATTGCCATTGCAGTTTTTGTTCAGCCCGATTCACGGTGCCATCATCAACTGGTTTGCGCACAAATACGGCTACCGCAATTTTGAAGTAGGAGATACGTCTCGCAACTTCCTGCCGGTAGACTTCCTGATGATGGGAGAGAGCTACCACAACAATCATCACAAAAATGGTGGTCGTGCAAATTTTGGAGGCATCCGCTGGCATGAAATTGACCCTACCTATCAGGTGATTAAAGTATTGAACAAGCTGAATATTATTCAGTTGGCCAAACAGCGTGAATTGACAGTGGAGACAGTGAACAAAGCAGCTTAAAAAGCAACTTATTTGATAAAACAGACGGGCGAGAGGTGATCTCGCCTTGTCTGTTTATTAGAGGGCTAACCAATGTTCCCCAAGTGCCGCTAAAGGGGCTATTTTAAATAAAATTGATGAATTTGAATAATTCTGCTTACATTGCGAGATTATTTAACAATCAATATTACTAATGAAACAAGGAACAGTTAAGTTTTTCAATCAAACCAAAGGATTTGGTTTCGTACGTGAAGAGGAATCAGAGCAGGAGTATTTTGTACACGTAACCGGCCTTATTGATGAAGTTCGCGAGAACGACAAAATTACCTTCGAATTGAAAGAAGGTAAAAAAGGCTTGAATGCCGTCAATGTACGATTAATGGATTAATCATCTTATGAGTGCATATAAAGCCCCGATATTTTCGGGGCTTTTTTTTGAACCCTGACACCCCGTGAACCCTATAACCTTCACATCGTCAATCGGTTATCATCATTATTTTTTAATCAACAACTCAATTAAGTGAAATTTGAAGAGTTTAATTTAAGCTCAGCGCTGCTGGATGGTCTCAACGCCATGGGTTTTACACAACCCACGCCCATCCAGGAACAAGCCATTCCCTCCATTATGGCGGGAAAAGACATTGTAGCCTCTGCACAAACAGGCACAGGTAAAACCGCTGCCTATCTGCTACCGATCTTGGATAAGATCAGCAAGCAGGAAAATCATCACATCAATACATTGATATTGGTACCCACCCGCGAACTGGCCTTACAAATCGATCAGCAGGTAGAAGGGTTTGGCTATTTCCTCAACGCAAGTTCTATCTCCGTGTACGGAGGAGGCAGCGGAGCCATCTGGGACCAGCAACGAAAAGCATTGGAGTCAGGTGCCGACATTATCATCGCCACTCCGGGTCGTCTTATTGCACACCTGGCATCAGGAACGGTAAACTTCAAACACATCGAGCACCTTGTGCTGGACGAAGCCGACCGCATGCTTGATATGGGATTCTATGAGGACCTCATCAAGATTGTAAGTCATTTGCCAGTTAAAAGACAAACATTGATGTTCTCTGCTACCATGCCTCCGCGCATTCGAACATTGGCCAACAAAATATTAATTGAGCCGGAACAGATTTCAATTTCCATTTCAAAGCCCGCGGAAGGCATATTGCAGCAGGCCTACATGGTTTATGATACGCAAAAAGTAGAGTTGCTCACGCATCTGTTGAATCAGGAGCATTATTCAAGCATCATCATCTTCGCCTCCACCAAAGACAATGTGAAAAAGCTGGAGTCGGTGCTGAGGCGCAATGGTATATCGGTGAAAGCATTTCACTCCGATCTGGAACAGCAGGAACGGGAGCATATCATGCGTGAATTCAAGAGCAAGAAAATATCCACCATCATCGGCACTGATATTTTATCACGGGGTATTGATGTAGAAGGTATCGACCTGGTAGTAAATTTTGATGCACCTCCTGATCCCGAAGATTACATCCATCGCATTGGCCGTACCGCCAGGGCACAACGCACAGGTACTGCCATTACATTTGTGAATGATAAAGACCAGCAAAAGTTTGCTAGCATAGAAAAGCTGATAGGTAGAGAAATTCCCAAGGAAGTGCCTCCCATGGATTTGGGAGAAACTCCCGTGTACAATCCCGGGGCCAAACGGAAACCATCATTTGGCAAAAGAAGACCTCCATTTAGAAATCAGAAAGGGAGAAGACCACCAAAGAAGAATTAAAAGGAGAGGAGCTGTTTACAAAATCATTTTCATTGCAGCCTCTTTGTAGCTGGCTCCGATAGGAATTTTTTTGGTTCCAATTTGTACTTGATTGCCCTCTACCACTTTCACCTTGGAGATGTTTACAATATACGATTTGTGGATTCGGACAAATTGGTGATGGGGTAAGGTCTCACTTAATTTCTTCAGCGATTCAAGTGCCACAATTCGCTGGCCGTCTTCTGTAAAGTACGAAACATATTCCTTTAGCCCTTCAATGTAGAGTATATTGTCGGGTTGGATACGAAATATTTTGTGGCCAGAATTGATGCTGATAAATGCATTGCCTTGCCGCGCATATTCCTGACCTGTTATTTGAGGAGATACTTTTTGTACGCTATAAAGGAAACGTTCAAACGAAATGGGTTTGACCAGATAATCTGCAACATCCAATTGATAACCCTCCAATGCATAATCGGGATAGGCAGTGGTAAAAATTACAGTGGGTTTATTTTTTAGGCCCTTCAGAAAGTCTATACCTGTAAGCGTTGGCATTTGTATATCAAGAAACAATAGATCCAATTGATCAATCTTTTCACTTTTAATTAAGTCAATTGGATTTTTAAACTGACCAATAAGTTCCAGCTGGGGCATTCGTTGTACATATTCTGTCAGCAAGGTCCTTGCCAGCTCTTCGTCATCTACGATAGCGCACTTAATCATGGGGTCGGAATTATATCAATTTTCACTTTAAATGCCTTGTCCTTTTTAATTATTTCAATCTCATGTTGTCCAGGGTATATCAACTGCAACCTGCGCTTTACGTTTTCAATCCCTATTCCTCCTGCTTCATCTTTCTTTTCCAACTGATCGGATAAACTGTTCTCAGCAATAAATGTAACTCGACCTTCCTCATACTTTAAGCTAAATCGGGCCCACCCTTGATCACTGTTCTCAATATTGCTGTGCTTAAAGCTGTTTTCAACAAATGGGATAAATAGCATCGGTGCTATCATAATGTCTTTTGTTACATCGGTCTCAAAAACTATATTATTAATCTCACTGTCTTTCATTTTTTGCAGTGAGATATAGTTATTCATATAGTTAATCTCCTTGCTGATCGGAACCAGATCCTGCTCTCCGCATTCATACAAAACGTACCGCAGCATTTCAGATAACTTCATGATAGTATCTGGCGCCTTGTCTGATTTAATTAAGGATAAGGTGTATACATTGTTGAGTGTATTGAATAGAAAATGAGGATTGATCTGATATTTCAAAAACTTTAGTTCCGAGTTTAAATTTTCACCCTTTAGTAAGGCTGCTTCTACTTCTCTCTTGTTGGCGATTTGAGAAAGTTTCAGTAATGAAGAAATAAGAATAAGAATTAAGCTTGGGATTATACTAAAGAAATATTTCGCCAAAAAGAAAGGCCTTCTGCCACGGCCATCAAAATCCGGGGGAGGTGTGCGCGAGAAGGGCTGAAAATTATTTACAGGTTGCACAAAATTTTCAGACAGATAGGCAAACAAGATCAGCGCAATCAAATTGAATGCAACAAATGCGAAGTACTCTTTTTTAACATAGAATTTGGGAATGAGTATTTCCATGTTGAAATACACTATTGGTAATTGCATACCAATCAGGAACAAGGCTCTTTTTACGGCAAATTCAATAGGAAATCGGTCGGAGAGGAAATAGATAACAATACCGAGATACACAAGCCAGGTGCCAAGGTGTATGAGGAGGACTCTGGTTCTAATTTTTCCTTTTAAGGGTAGCATTTCTGCAAAAGTAAGTATTTGTGGTCAACTGCTTGTACTTGATTGTTGAGGTTTAGGCCTTGTTGGTTTAGTCATTGAAGGCCTTCATTGAAAGGTTGAAACGAGGCTTAATCTTTTTCAGTTAATTAAACTCAAAGGAGAAACAAATTTAATAATTATGAAAAAAGCAGCATGGATAGCAGTGGTTGGAGTGATGATTGCCAGCTATAGTTTTGGTCAGGATAATAAATCCCAAAGCAAAAAAGAAGATGTGCCCAGAGATGTGCACATATCTAATACAATGAAGGAGAAGCTTAACCTGACTGAAGCACAATATGAAAAGGTACTTGAAGTAAACAAAGACATGGAGCTCACGCGAAAGGAAGCAATGGCAAAAATGAAAGCTTCAAGAAAGGAACATGCGGATCAATTAAAGGAGATACTTACTGAGGAGCAATGGAAGAAATGGAGTGAGATGAAACGACCAGGCAAGAAAGGCAGACCAGGCAGAGGGCCTGGAATGAGAGGACATGATGATGACGAAGGATGAGGCATTTAGTTGTTTTCCTTTTCTTTTTGTTGCCTGGTTTAACATTTGCTCAAAGGGATCAAGGCACGCAGATCAAGCTGATGAGTGTGCAGCGTTTAGAACTGGATGACCTTCAATTGCAGGTGGCCGATAGAATAGAAGCACAATATCAACAGCGGTTGAAGGAGGCAATCAAGATTATTCCTGTGGATAGAAAAGAGGCTTATTTAAAGATAGCGCTGGCGATCTTGAATGCCAACAATCAGTACCTGAGTATTCTTAATGCAAAACAGCGGATCATTTGGGAAGAAATTTTGTCTTCGCAAACAGAAATGAACCATCAAATACAACTTCAGTTAAACAGTGAACGAAGATCAAGGACAATTGCCCTCGCAGTAAGATAACTGTATGGGCATATCCTTGATTGAGAAATGCACCTTGTTGGTTGAATATATTTCCAGGGAAGAATATTGTGCTTCAATATTGCTGCCGTTTAAGTAGTGACTTTAGTTATGAGAATGATATGGTGGGCTTCCATGGTGACTTTAATAATTGGTTGTGATAATTCATTGGAGAGCACCCTGGGTTTTAACAGTGTAACCTCTTCCATAGGAGGTGTTTACTTCATAGACACATTGTCGGTTGTTTCATCTACGCTACTAGTCGATTCATTAGATACATCATCTTCTGGTAGAGTTTTGGTAGGGGCTTATCAGGACCCATACTTTGGAAAGACCTCCAGTCATTCCTACATGCAGTTTGGTTTACTGCTGTCAGAAGAAACTGGAGGGGTGGAGCAATGGACTATTAGCGATGAGGTATTGTTTGACAGAGCAGAATTGGTGCTGTACTACGATTCCTATTACTATGGTGATACTACAGTCAATCAATCCCTAAGTGTTTTTCAACTGAACGAGCCAATTACAGGACGATTAATAGGAGACTACGACTTTCTGGATACAACACCTTCACTTTTCTATAGTTACGCTGGCCTCTACAATGTTAGTGAAACAAGCTACAATCCTGCGCCTATTGCTTCCTACTCGTATCGCCCTTTTCCAGGATCTGGCGACTCACTGGAGATAGTCCTCGATAATTCAATAGGAAGAGCCTGGCTGGAATACAAGAAATCCAATGACCTGATCGTGCGTGATAACTCCTCCTTTGTCAATGAATTTTATGGAGTGATGATAACCAACACCTCATCAGCCAATCAGTCTATAATTGGATTTGACGCTGAGAAAACAAAAATAAGACTTTGGTATTGGGATCAGGAAAATGATGTGCGTGTGAGTAAGTATCGCGACTTTCCTTTATATCAGGCGGAGCTGCAATACAACAAAATTGAAACAGATCGTTCAGGTACTGCTTTATCATCCTTGTTTACGAATGTGGCGCTACCCTCATCAGCTACAGATGGAGAGGCATACATCCAGGGTGGGTCTGGTATTTTTACAAAACTTGAATTTCCCTCTGTAAATAAGCTAAGTAATATAGCCATACTTCAGGCTGAGTTGGTCATAACACCCAAGGTAGGAACCATTAGTGGCAATTTTCCTCTTCCTCCAACTTTGTCAGTCTACCTGGTTGATAAAAATAATACGCCTGTAGACGCTTTAGTAGATGCAGAAACCAATTTGATCCTTACTTCAACGCTGTACTTCGATGAGGATTTTAATATCAAGAATTATTATTCCCTTACTATGACGGATTATCTGTCGTCATTGATCAATCAATCTGAAGAAGACTATCAGCTTTTAATAGGGGTAACTAATCCAGGAACTGGCGGCACAATTGATCGAACTGTGCTGGGTACGGGCACGGAGGACATTCAACTTAAAATTTATTACACAAAACTAAATTCTATTTCACAATGAAAATTAAAACGATAACCATTCTTAGTCTGTTTTTTCTCGCGCTGGGAGGGTGTACAGATGCTGTTATTACAGAAGATGAAGCATTGGGCAATTGGACACGCAAGTCAGACTTTGAAGGAGTGGGCCGAAGTGGAGCGGTATCGTTTATGATTGGAGAGCGTGTGTTTGTGGGCACAGGTTTTGATGGCACCAATAGGCTAAGGGATTTTTGGGAATACAGTGCCACGTTGAATACCTGGTTTCGTATTGCTGACTTGCCAGGTGCAGCGAGAAACGGTGCGGTGGCTTTTGCCATTGGCAATAAGGGATATGTGGGAACAGGTTATGATGGCACTAACCGATTGAATGATTTTTGGCAGTACGATCCGAATACCAATACTTGGACGGAAGTCGCAGCCTTTGCTGGTAGCGGCAGGTTTGGTGGGGTAGCAGTTACCATCGCAGGCAGAGGATTTATGGGAGCGGGCTACGATGGGAGTGATCTCAAAGATTGGTGGGAGTACGATGATGATAACGACACATGGATACAAAAGGTAAGTATAGGAGGCGCGAAACGCACCAATGCATTTGCTTTTGAACTCAATGGCAAAGGGTATGTAGGTGGAGGACAAAACAACGGCATATTCGAAACTGACTTTTGGGAATACGATCCGGAGACCGATACATGGATAGGTAAAAATGACCTGGTGAATGATGATGAAGAAGATGGTGATGATTATTCTTTGATTCGAAGCAGTGCAAGTACTTTTACACTTAATGGGTATGGTTATTTGGTAGGAGGATCTACCACAGAAATGCTCAGTGATGTATGGGAGTATGAACCTGTATCGGATACATGGACGAATAAGACTTCATTCGAAGGAGTGGCGCGAGAAGATGCGATTGGATTTGCAGTGGGTAATTATGGATACATCACTACAGGAAGATCGCTTTCCCTGAGGTTTGATGACATATGGCAGTTTGATCCGTTCGAAACAGCAGATGAATAAAACATAGTTTGGGTTAGGTGATAAAAGTCGGGTAGAGATACCCGGCTTTTACAACACCTCGGCAATTGGTTGAGAAAAATGGGCAGTTGGTTGAATAGTTCAAAAGATAAAACGATTGGTTGCGTTGAGGGATTGATTAATTAAACATTTAAAATTTATGAAAAGAGTAGTTTTAGTGGGAATGATGTCGTTGGCTTTTATGATGGGTTGTGAAGACACAACAGGAATTTCAGAACAGGAGGCAGAAACCTCTGAAGCCGTTGCTTTTGTTGAAAGTGTATTCGCCCAGTCGTCCATAGATGTGGACAATGCGGTGACCAATACAACCAGTAATTCCGGAAGAGGAGGTCATGGTTCGTGTTTCGGTTTCTCAGATTGTATGGTAGTGACCAAAGAGGACACTGACGGAGGGTATCCAAAGACGATCACCCTGGATTACGGGGAGGGCTGTACAAGCAATGAGGTGACCAAGTCGGGTAAGATAGTGACTAACGTTACCGGATCAAAGAAAGAAACTGGATCGCAGCGCATTGTCAATTATGATAATTATTCAGTTAACGGGTATGTCTTTAACGGCACAGAAACCTATACCTATAATGGTAATGGTACGTATGCCGTTGCCATGATCAATGGTACTATCGTAACGCCAGATGGGGAAGAGATAACTTGGTTGCACGACAAAGTGCGCACGCAAATTGCTGGAGCCAATACGGAAGATCATGATGACGATGGGTTTGAGACTACTGGTACTTCCAATGGCGTGTCCAAAGAGGGAGTATTTTACCAACGTGAAATTACCAGTCCGCTGGTAACCTATGCCAGCTGTTTTTGGATCATGAGTGGGGTGGTAGAAAATACTGTTGGAGATGTGACTTACTCCATCGATTTTGGTGATGGCACCTGCGATGATGTGGCTACCCGAACTCAGGATGGTGTGACTGAGGAATTTACACTGGACTTCAAGATGAAAAAATCACGGAGAGGACATAAATAATTGTAGTTGGTTGTGTTGTTGGGTGGCGGTTCGGAGTGTGAATTCCGAACCGCTTTTTTATTAGTCTGCTCTAAAAAAGCGATTGAGTAAACTCAGTAACTCAGGAGCACTCAAATAGTACATTACGCGGTAATACTTTTCATTGAACCGCGTCAGTGTAGCATAATAATCAGGCTCTGTCAGGCTGTATTTTTTCATCAGAGATGCCTTGGTATCTGGATTGTTGATCACTACCTCCACGTAGGTTTGCACACGGGCTTGTTCATTGTCAAAACGATGCAGCTTGATTTTCTCTTTCTTGCCTTGTGAAAAGTAAAAGGGGAGTTTCCTGTTGGCCTTTTGCAGCTCTTGGATTCGCTCGGAGAAAAGCATTTCGTAATAATCTTCTGGTAGCTCATCCTGGATAATCACCGTATTCAATACCGTTATTGATTCTTTCATAATGACCACACTGGCCTCCCAGGCATGGAGGGGAATTTCCATTGTATGGTAGCCAATGTAAGAAAATACCAGTGTATCCGAAGGCTGAGCTGTTATGCTGAACTGACCGGTATGATCGGTAATCGTTCCCCGAAGGGTATGTTTGATTTGAATGTTGACATAAGGAAGAGGAGCAAAGCGAGCAGAGTCTACAACAATACCGTTAACTATTTGCTGTGCCTTGACTTCCAGGCTGAAAGCAAGGCCAACTGCCAAAGAGATGATGAATAGCTTTTTCAATGAAGGCAAGGTATCCTGATATTATGAAAACAGTGAATAAGATATAGGATACCAAATTAATTTCACCAGCTTTCCTACCACTACCATTTATCCTTCAACGAAGGAAGGATATTACACAATTAAAAAAATATGGTTTAGGCATTGATCCAATCATAGCGTTATTTCACTTTAAGATGAGTTATTGATTATTTGTCTTTATTTTTATCGAATGGGTCTGTTGTTAAAACGATATGTTTTGAGCTGTTTGTGTCTGATAGCTATGACAGCTTGGGGTCAGGATAAAAAAGCCTATACCCTCGCGGTAACTTCTTTCGCGCAAGGTGAGTCGAATGCCCTGCTGGTACTGGAATCTGAAAACCTGAAGTTCAACTTCTCGGTAACCGGAGATCCATTTAACACTATGGAATTGCCAGGGAGGCTGGTGGTACTTGCGTCCAGGGATTCACTCCCGGGTGCTGATGACCAGATGCTGTTGGATTCGCTGTGTACCATTCCTCAATATTCATACGGGGAAAGGCCCATACATCATCAACTACAAGCAGGCGCCTACTATGTGATCAGTACGTTTTATGCTAAAGACCAAAATGCCTTTCAAGCGCAAAGCAATTCAGTGGCTGTGCCCGTGCGCGTAGTAGGTTTCAAAACCAGAGTAACCAGTGCCTGGTTCTCTTATTTGAAAACATCCGCATACAGTGAGGAGACTGCGCTTCACCTTGAATTGGAAATGGAACTCGGTTGCTGTGCACAAGCCCTGGGTAATTTCAACAGCCAATGGGAAATCGGTGTAGCGGAACGGAAAAATTCCAAACCCAAAGTCATTCATACCTTCTACCGCGAAGATGCTTTGAAAGAGGGAGTGTATCGCATTACCTTGGACGAATCACTTTGGAATGAAGTGACATTTTCCAAATACAAATACATTACTGTCCGATTAACCTCTGCCTATTTTGCTGAGGGGTACCGGCAAGTACCCGATTGGGAAGTACAGCTGCCCATCAGTGTAATTACCGACATCAATCAACTGAATGCAGAGCGGAGAAAACAATACCCCTTTCTTACTTATGGCAGCTACCTCCTTTCCGAAGCAGAGATGCTCAAGGTACCTGTAGACCAATTGTATGAAGACGCAAAAGTATTTTACAAGCAGGTGCATTCGGTGCTCACAGCCGTGCAGCAGCGCGACCTCCGTGTGGCTTTACAATATGCAGATAGTGCATTTGCGTTTGCGGGTAGCAACAAGGCAGCAGCATTGCTTTTTATTGAACCCGGTATAGTATCCTCCTTGTATTCAGGAATTTTTAAGTGGGGGGAAACCCATCCAATGTTTACAGAAGAGGACCGAAAGGGTGTCAATTTCAGATTGGGAGAAGCGATGAAAATGGAAGACCTGATCAAAACAGGTTATGATACGCTGGTAGCCAAAATTTTACCTGATAGCTTATGGCTGCTCGATGACATGGAGCAAAGTGGGTTCTATGGAAATAAAATTGCTTTCTCCAATGATAACCTCACTTCGCTACCCGTGGTATGGAAGGAGCACACCGTGCCGGCACTGAAGCATTTTATTCGGGTAGCAGATTATGAATCGGCAGACCTGATCATCAGCGCAGCCAATGAACACATTAACCTCGTACTTCCGCTTTGGGAAACACTTACTTCCGATACCATTTTTAAAAGCAGCTTCAGGCATCTTGCCAATACCTTGAGTGAGTCCAATGGAATGCAGGATTTTGAAATCGCGAAGCTTAAGTATTATGTAGAAACGGGTTTGTTCATTGAAGGTGAGCATGCTGTGCGGGATGCTGCGCTAGCCTATGTCTGTGGGTATCAATTTGCTCCATTGTCTTTTTGGAAGGAAGTTGGTCTTTTTTATGAATCTCAGGGTGCCTATTCAAAAGCAGATTCACTCTATGTGCTGTGTGATGCATATGTGCAAAGTGAGATGGATAAATTCAAGGGCAAGTCACTTGCTCAACTGAAGTTGAAAGGAAGGAATCAGGATTTGTTGCAGGCCAAACTTCAGGTGCCGGTGAAGAAGGACAACTCCGTGGCCAAATTACTTGAAGAGATACGTACTGATGACAATGCACTATTGGCTTACTGGGAGCTGTTGAGCAGCAGGGAGCTGGCGCAAAAGCTGGGGTTCCTGGGCAGTGAAATTTATGACAACTTTTATTGGAATCAGATCAAACAACTGAAAACACAACAAGAGTACTTTCTGGCCAACGACTGGATGAAGGAACTAGCTTTTCTGCTGGGACGAGATGATCGGTTGGAGCAGTCGCTTTTCCTTTATCAGGAACTATTTGTTATTGAAAACCTGAGGGCTTTGGCTTTTAGATTGGGATTTTCTGAGCAGGCCCAACTTTACTATTCGCAAAAACAACAGGAAACCTTCAGTAGGTTTTTAAACGTATTCAATGCGTATCGTGAAAACGGGGACCCTGAAATTATCAACAAGCTGATGGAGACCTGTCTCCATCAGGCGCTGTTTCAGCACGCGTACATCCTTAGAGGAAATTACAACTTGTTATATGATATCAACCGGTCTACTGACCCACAGGTAGAGCGATTGGCGATTGAATGGCAGGTGCTGCGTGAATACCTCAACGAATTGTACATCAAAGAAGAACCGGATAAGGCAGGGATGGTTCTAGTGAAAAACAGAATAATAGAAGTAGAGAAGAAGTTGGTGCGGCAAGCGCGCGATACTGAAAGCATGCGGTATGATTATATTCCCCCCACGGATTCTCTGCGCAAGCAGTTGAAGGCGGAGGAAGCGGGAGTGGAGATTATTCGTTATCAGGAAAATCATAAATCCTACTACGGTAAGAAGATAAAATATGCGGCATTGATTGTAAAGCAATCGGGACCTATTGAAGTGGTTGTATTTCCTGAAGAGGGAGAGAGCATGGAAGGGCGACACTTCAAACGCTACCGCAACAGCATTCAGTTTAAACTGAAAGATGAAAATTCATTTAAAGTATATTGGCAGCCGCTGGCCGATGCCTTACAAGGCATAAAGAAAGTATACTATGCACCGGATGGTATTTTTCATTTGATCAACCCCAATACTTTATTCAATAGTGAATCCAATAAGTACTTACTGGACGAAGTAGCGATCAGGATGGTGCCCACCATTGCTGAAATACACACAGAACAACCTGTCGCCATCGCTACAGCTACATTGTTGGGTAACCCTGTCTACGGGGAGGGGCAGGTGCTAACCCAGGGGGACACCCTTCGCACTTCACGTGAATTCTTTTCGCGACAACCCATCGCGGCATTGCCAGGCACCAAGACGGAAGTGGAAACAATCAGCAAGCTATTTGACCAATACAATGCAAACACAACTTTGTTGACGGGAACGCGTGCTTCCAAACAAAAGCTTTTTGAAAATAACAATGTGGATGTCATGCACATTGCTACACACGGTTTTTGGATAGACAAACCAGTGTCGCAGTCAGGCTATTACAATTTGTTTGAAACCATGTCCAGTTCTGGTCTGGTGCTGGCAGGCGCCCAAAAGAAATTAGCTAATGGTGGCTTTAGCCTGGCGCCTCAGGGAATACTCACTTCTGCAGAAATACAGGACATGAATTTATTTGGCTCACGGCTGGTGGTGCTTTCTGCCTGTGAAACAGGGCTGGGAGAAGTGGTTCCAGGTGAGGGACTTTTTGGTTTGAAGCGGGCACTGCAAAAAGCAGGGGTGCAAAGCCTGATCACCTCGCTTTGGAAGGTAGACGATGAAGCCACCATGCAGTTTATGACCTTGTTTTATGGCCAGCTGATGAAGTCGCAATCTTTGTCAGGTTCATTTCACGAAGCGATGACAAGCCTGAAAGAAAAGTACCCGGAACCCTACTACTGGGGTGCATTTGTGCTCACCAACAACCGATAACCATCAAGTTCAGATATCACCACTCAGTGTCATGGTGAACTAACTTTTGCTTATGGCTTGCACTACTTCTTTTCGCTGCAATTGAACATCCATTGGATACCGAACTTATCGGTACAACTTCCAAAGTAGTCACCCCAAAACATGTCCTGTAAGTCCATTGTTACCTGGCCTCCAGCCGAAAGCGCATCAAATAACCGTCTGGTCTCTTTGCGGGTATCTGGCTGCAGGTTGATGTAAACATTATTTCCTTTGTTCAGTTTAAATCCCATGCTTTCTGGTGCATCGGTACCCATGAGAGCGTGATTTCCCAATATCTTCAACTCTACATGCATCACCAGGTTTTTATCTTCTTCAGCCAACGGAGGCATGCCTTCTTGCGGAGGGATATCCCCCATGCGCATTATGCCTTCACCAAAGAAAGTTCCGCCAAATACTGATTTGTAAAAGTTGAAAGCCTCTTCAGTGTTGCGATCAAAATTCAGGTATGTACTTACACTTGCCATAGTAATTGTTATTTTGAGTTGTAGTTTTAGTTAACACAAAAATGAGCTTTGGCTGCCAGAACCTGTGGGTATGATAATGACAATAAAAGTGCCTATTGCGACAAACCAATCATTGTACCTGATTGAAATACTTCCAGCTAGTTGTTCTTGGCTGGAGGGGTAATCATGATATGCGCCCTGTGCGTTCCCGGATCCATGATCCACGGCATGCCAGGAGCAGCCGGCTTCAGAGGCAATCCGGTACTTTCGGAAGTGGCAAAGGGTATATACACGACAGAACGCAAATTGGCTCCCGTTACTTCTCCGGTTACCACGTTGAAAACTTCATCAGGGCCAGACAATACAAACAAACTGGAGTTCTGGGGAATATTCAACTTGCCTGCCTTTACTTCTTCTTCGCGTATGTCAAAAATCTCCTTAAAGCTTTTACCTTCTTGCTTCAGCTCTCTGCCTCTGGCCATGAAGGAATCCAGCGCTTTATAATAACAGGCCACGTTAAATCCTTTTTGATTGGGATCATCAGCAAGGCATATCAGGTCATTGCTACCTGGACGCAGTACGATAAAATCACCTTTATCAGAATAACCATAGATCATCACCCCATTACGCATTTCTTCTGGGGCTGCCATTACCGCAGCTTTCATCTGCGCTTCTTTGCTAGGCACTTTGCTTTGTGCAAATAGACCGGGCTGTAGGAGCAAACAAGCGAGTACTAATAATATATGCTTCATGGCTTTAATGGGATAGATGGATACAATGGACTAAAAATTGAACCTTGAAGTTAAGGTAATTCTGTAAAGAATTCAATGGGCGAATGCCCGGGACTGGTTTACCTACGCAATTCGGGTGTTCACCTACTTTTGGCCCGAGGTGGCCTTTTTACCATTGTAGGGTGGGTCACTGCAATCTACTTTTGATCAAAACATTAAGAAATCATGGAAACATACAACAAGAGAAACGAAGACAATTTTGTATCCAACAACAATTCCGGGAAAATACTTTCGGGTGTTATAGTAGTGGTAGTTGGAAGTGTTCTGCTGGCCAATAAGCTGGGAGCTGAAATACCTCGTTGGGTGATCAGTTGGGAAATGCTGGTTATTACCATCGGATTTTACATAGGCGCCAAACACAACTTCAGGAGCTGGGGTTGGGTCATTCCGGTGTTAATCGGTTCTGTTTTTCTTTTAGATCGCATCGTGCCGGATCTGAATTTCAGGCCCTACTTCTGGCCGGTAGCCATCATTGCAGCAGGATTGTACATCATCTTCAATCCAAGGTCTAGTTTTGGCGGACGCAGAGGGTGGCGCAATACCGGATGGACCAGCGGAACTTCTGCGGGGGCGGCAGGTCAAATCAATGAAGATCGGGAAGATTATCTGGATTCTGTTTCCATCTTTGGTGGGGTAGAGAAGAACATTGTAACCAAAGATTTTAAGGGGGGAGAAGTGACTACATTTTTTGGTGGATCGTCTATCAACATGAGCCAGGCCGACATCAAAGACAGGGCCGTATTGGAGCTTACCCAGGTGTTTGGTGGTGCGCAGCTGATCATTCCTGCCAACTGGAAGTTGCAGTCTGAAGTGGTTTCCATCTTTGGAGGCATAGAGGACAAAAGAGTTTATCAAAAGGATAAGGAGACCGACCCTGTGAAAACACTGGTACTAAAAGGTACTTCCATCTTTGGAGGTATTGAGATAAAGAGTTTTTGAAATACAGATTAGAAAAGTAAGTTTTATGAATTGGTATATTGCAAAAGTGGTATTCAACATCATCAGCGGGCAAGGAGATCACAAGCCCCAGTTTGATGAACAATACCGACTGGTAAGGGCAGAGACTTTAAGTGAAGCTTTTCAAAAAGCACAGCAAATTGGTGTTAACGAAGAGGAGTTGTTGTGGAACGATAAGAAGGAGTTGGTGAGATGGGATTTTGTGGGCATCTCTGAATTGTATCCCGTCAATGAATTGAGAGATGGGATGGAACTGTTTTCCTGCATCCACGAAGAAGCAGATGGTCAATCTTATTTGGAAATTGTGAAGCTAAAGTCTGCCTATGTACAAAGTAAGTTGGAAGAGGTAGAACAAAGTGCATGAAGAATCAAAACAACAAGATCGCATTATTAGAAATTTCCTGGTGGTTGACCTGGACGATACTGCAGGCATCAGCGTTGAATCTGGCTGGCTTCAGCTGGGGCATCAGTGCTACAGACGCCATCTTTTCTAATTTTGTGCTGGGTTGGGAGGGATACGCCATTATTCTTATGCTTAAGTTTTATCAACCCGATAAATCGAAGCTTTATTATCTGTTGTTGTGGAGTGCAGCCCTGGCGGGAATTTGTGTTTTGGTGATTGAGTTTGGTTTGGCCATTGTGTTTGAAGGCAATACCACCTATCTCCAGTTCCTGGACAACACAGCATTGCTGCGATTTGGTTTCTCTTTCCTGATGCTGGCCTTTATCTCCATATTGGGATGGGTATGGTTCTATTTGCAAACACAACAAAAGAATGAAATCCGAAAGGCAGATGTAGACAAAATGTCGAAGGAAGCGGAGTTGTACAGCCTGCGCCAGCAATTGCAACCTCATTTTCTTTTTAATAGTCTGAACTCCATCAATGCCTTGATAGGTGCCGACCCTGCAAAGGCACGCACCATGGTGCAGCAACTTTCTGATTTCTTCAGAGGTACCCTGAGAAGACAGGAGTCGCACCGCGTAACTTTTTCAGAAGAACTGGATCAACTCAAACTGTACCTGGAGATTGAGAAGGTGCGATTTGGCCATCGGCTTAAAACAGAGATCATTCATGATGATGCTTCACCACAGATGATGATTCCTTCCCTGTTGCTTCAGCCTGTGGTGGAGAATGCCATTAAGTTTGGACTTTATGATGTCACCGGTGATGTCCTGCTAAGTGTTCACGCTGAGGTCAAAAATGATTATTTGATGGTGTGTGTAGAAAACCCGTTTGATCCTGACACCGTACCACCTAAAGGTACCGGTTTTGGATTGACATCCATTGAGCGGAGATTGTATTTGCTTTATGGACGTAATGATTTGCTAACAACAGAGAAAACGAATTCAAAATTTAGAACATGTCTTCAGATTCCTCAAATAAAATGATAAAAGTAGTAATCATCGATGATGAGCCCTTAGCCAGAAGTATGGTGAAGGAGTACCTGGCTGCCTATCCTGACATGCAGGTGATGCAGGAATGTGGTGATGGATTTGAGGGTGTGAAGGCCATTACCGCGGTGCAACCCGATCTGATTTTCCTCGACATACAGATGCCAAAGATCAATGGATTTGAAATGCTGGAGTTGGTAGACAATCCACCATCTGTCATATTCACCACAGCATTTGATGAATATGCCATGCAGGCTTTTGAAACCAACGCAGTCGATTATTTACTAAAGCCATTTAGCCAGGAACGATTTGACAAGGCCATTCAAAAATGGAAGAGTCAGAACAAAAGCGCGGTAGGTCCCTTGTTGGAAGACAGCGTGAAACAACCGGAAGAAAGCAACAGGGTAGTGGTGAAGGTAGGCAGTGCCATTAAAATATTGCCGGTGCAGGAAATTCATTACCTGGAAGCTTATGATGATTACGTTAAGATTTATACCAAAGAAGGTTTTCATTTGAAGAAGAAAACGATGAACTTCTTTGATAAAGCGCTGGACAACAATCAGTTTGTACGTGTACATCGCTCTTATATTATTTCTTTGAGTCAGCTGACTAAAATTGAAATGAAAGAAAAGGACAGTCATGTGGCCAAAATGAAAGATGGTACCGTTATACCCATGAGCAAAACAGGGTATGCCCGGCTCAAGGAATTATTGGGAATGTAAATTGTTTATGGCACGATGATTGGATTAATACCTGCAAGATGAATTTCAAATTATTTATTCTGATAATCCTGGCGGCAACATCTTGCAGAATCGCTCAAACGCCAACAGCAGTGAAGGAACCCACCTTGCCTGAAGGAGAGGTGGAGATAATAGTAGCCTGCTCAGGCCCGGAATATTTTACCAATGCAGAGGTATTCAGAGCCAATTCAGTGGGTGAGAGCATGGATTTGTCGGTATCCAAGCGCAAGGCCATGGCCAATGCCAGGGCTGAACTGGCAGCCAGCATTCAAACAACTGTAAAGGCAGTTACCGATAATTACGTAAACTCCAGTGAAAACAATAACAGGGAAGAAATCGGTGAGCGATTTGAAAGCTTGAACCGCGAAGTGGTCAGTCAGGAGTTGAAAGGCATTCGAAAAATATGTGAAAGGTATTTTCGGACACCGGATGGAAATTATAAGACCTATGTTGCCATAGAACTTTCTGCTCAGGAATTAGTGACTTCTTATCACAAAAGATTGCAAAACATGCAGGAAGTAACAATTGATTTTGACTACGAAAAATTCAAAAAGACATTCGAAGCTGAGATGTTGAAAAACAGCAATTGAGCGCGCGTATTCGAATGCATTCAGATACAAGAAGGAAAACTTAAAGCATTAACATCCCTTCTTCTCAAATTTCCTCGTTTTTATTGAACTATTATTTAATTAACCGTGTAGGTTTATTGAAATCAATGTTTCATGGGAAGAGTACATCCGGCCCACACTGATTTAATAAATGATTAATACGGAAACACAAAAAACCGAGTCAATTGTTCAAGGTACACCCCAACTGTTGCTTGAAAAGTTCAACAAAGTAAGGGCGCATACACTACACCTTGTGGCGCCACTGTCCACTGAAGATTTTGTGGTTCAGCCAACGGTAGATGTCAGTCCGCCCAAGTGGCACATGGCACATACTACCTGGTTCTTCGAAGAATTTTTTCTTGTCAAATACCTCAAGGGGTACCAGCGCTTTCATCCGCGTTATGCATTTCTTTTCAACAGCTACTATGAAAGTGTCGGAGAGCGTGTCGTAAGACCTGATCGAGGCAATATGTCCAGACCCACTGTTGAAGACATAAAATCTTATCGCGCTTATGTAGATCAACACATGAACGAGCTCATCCCCAGCCTGAGTGGTGAAGCGTTGTCGCTGCTGCAATTGTGATTGAATCATGAACAGCAGCATCAGGAGCTCTTGTTAACGGATATCAAATACATTCTGGGGCATAACCCTTTGTTTCCCGCTTATGACGAAACATTTGAGGAGACCAAAGACACCTATCCGGAAACGGGTTATGTTAAAATGGAAGAAGGAGTGTATGAAGTAGGTTATGAAGGAGATGGCTTTCATTTTGACAATGAAAAAAACCGGCATAAAGTATACCTTAATGCATATGAAATAAGAAAAGGCCTGGTGACCAATGCCGAGTACCTGAAGTTTCTGGGGGCTGGTGCTTATCGGAATCCAAAATACTGGCACAGTGATGCCTGGACATGGATTAACGAAAATAATATAGAGAAGCCACTGTATTGGCATCAGATAGAAGGCAAATGGTACCGATATGCCTTGTCAGGATTGCAGGTGTTGGATGAACGTGAACCAGTAACGCACATTAGTTTTTATGAGGCAGCCGCTTTCGCGGAATGGGCGGGTAAGCGACTCCCTACCGAGTTCGAGTGGGAAGCTGCCAGCGATCAGTTTATCTGGGGCGAACGTTGGGAGCATACCAACAGTGCCTATCTTCCTTATCCGGGTTTCCTTAAACCGGATGGAGCGATAGGAGAATACAATGGCAAATTCATGGTCAACCAAATGGTGCTTCGGGGAAGTTCGATAGCCACACCTGAAGGTCATTCCAGAAGAAGTTATCGCAATTTTTTTCACCCTTCGCTGCAATGGCAATTTTCCGGGATAAGACTATGTAAGAAATAAGCAATGATTCAAACCAACACCTACGATCCAGAAGTATTGTCCGTAGTCGAAGCGGGACTGAGTAAGACACCGAAGCGACTGCCCAGTTGGTTGTTTTATGATGCGGTGGGCGACAAGATTTTTCAAGCCATCATGCGCATCCCTGAATATTACCTCACGGCATGTGAGTTGGATATATTCAAAACTCACAAGGAAAGAATATTGCAACACATAGTAAAAAGCAATGAGGCATTTCAGTTGGTTGAGCTTGGGGCCGGGGATGGTACCAAAACGGAGGTGTTGTTGGATTACTTTGTGAAAAAGAAAGTTCCTTTTACCTATGTGCCTGTAGATGTATCGCAAGATGTACTGGAGCAGTTGATCGTAAGACTGAACAAATCACTTCCAGCATTAAAAATCCATCCTGAAAACAAACTCTATTATCAGGCGCTTGAAGATTTAAATAATGACAGCAGGGAGAAAAAGCTAATATTGTTTCTTGGCGCCAACATAGGAAATTTCAATACGGAAGAGGCGGTCGGGTTTGTTAAAAGACTGGCTGCCAATATGAACAACCAGGATCAGTTGCTGATTGGGTTTGATCTGAAAAAGAATCCCAGATTGATTCAGGCAGCCTATGACGATGCCGGAGGGATTACACGTGAATTCAATTTGAATTTATTGGGTCGCATCAATCGTGAAATGGGGGGTGAGTTTGATCTGGAACAGTTTTCTCATTATCCGTATTATGACCCTGAAACAGGAGTGACCAAAAGTTTTTTGGTGAGTGAGCAGGAACAGGAGATATGGATTGAAGCCATGGGCAAGTCAGTACATTTTGACAAATGGGAAGTCATTCACACGGAAGTATCCCAGAAGTATGATTTGAAAATGATAAATAGGTTGGCCGATCAGGCAGGACTTCAAATTGTGGATGTGATCTATGACAGCAAAAGGTACTTTGCGGATGTGATTTTTGCACTCAGGGAGCAGTAAGTTTGCTGTACATTTTGTTGATTTCAGTCTCGTAGTTGTTTTCAAGTACTCTCCTTACCGGTTTCATGGTATGGGTGATTTCTCCTTCATCGGCAGACCAGTCTTTTGCGCACAATACAAAGCCACGCACTTGTCTGAAATTGGGCAACGCTGTATTCAGGGCATCAATTTCAGCTTTAAAGTGATTGATCACCTTGATGTTGTGAATCATAAATTCAGGGGAAGTCCAATGTATTGCTTTGCTTTTGCACCACGCTTCAAGGATTTCAAAATGTGGGACAATCAATGCAGTCACAAAGGGTTTTTGGAAACCAAGAATCAGGCAGCGTTGTATAAAGGGTGATTGCGCAAAATGATTTTGTAAGGGTTGAGGTGCAATGTATTTTCCAGTAGAGGTTTTAAATATTTCCTTTTTGCGGTCCGTGATTTTCAGGAACCTCTGGTCAACTATTTTGCCAATGTCTCCGGTTCTAAACCAACCATCGGTGGTGAAAGCCTCCTGCGTGAGGACAGGCTTGTTGAAATAACCTTTCATTACATTAGGACCTTTCACCAATATTTCTCCGGCATCTTCTTCATCGGTATCTACAATGAGTATTTCAACACCGGGTACCACCAACCCGACAGTGCCAAACCTGTTTAATCCCGGCTCAAACCGATTGATACTGATCAAAGGGGAGGTTTCTGTTAAACCGTAGCCTTCTACTACCTGAATGCCCGATGCCGCCATGAGCCTCCCAATTTCTGCACGCAGGGTGGCCGCCCCAACTACCATGTATCTGATTTTACCACCAAGTCTTTTTCTCCATCGATAAAGCACCAGCAGGCGTGCGATGAAGAGTTGAATGCCATAGATGAAACTAATCCGCTCTCTTTCCTTATACTTTTTCCCCAACTCAATGGCCCACCGAATGAGTTTGCGACTGACAATATTGTTGGACAACAACTGCTGCTGCAAGTAGTCATACATTTTTTCCAATACACGTGGAACGGAAGTGCAAAAAACAGGACGTACCGAGGCGAAGTCATCAGCAAAACTTTCACGGCTGTGACTGTAATAGATAGATGTACCAAACGCCAGGTAGGCATAGTTAATGGCTCGCTCCAGAATGTGACTGAAGGGCAGAAAACTTAACACCTTGTCTCCTGGGGCCAAAGGGAAAAAGGTAAGTCCGGATTTTAAATTACTGACAATGTTGGCATGAGTGAGCATCACCCCCTTGGGTTCACCTGAACTGCCAGATGTGTACATGATGCAGGCGATATCTTCCTCCTGGACAGCGGCTTTGATTACATGGAGATGATTGAGCGATTGTGCATCCGGAGCATGGGGCGCCAGAGGCTTAAAAAAAGTGGTTGATGGAGTGTCTATTTGATAGACAGCAGTGGAGGCTCCACAGTCTTTAAGAAAATCGATCAAAGGTTTAATATCCTGAGCAATACAAAGGCACAATTTAGCTTTGGTTTCATCAAGAATGGTTTTGAGTTCAGTGTCTTGCAGGTTGGGGTGAACAGGTACTACGATAAGCCCAGTCTGCTGGCAGGCAAAATCGATGATCATCCATTCCGGTCTTCCAATATGTGGAACGAGTATTACCTTGTCTCCCTTTTGAAATCCGTTTTCTATAAACCAACAGGCTACACCATTGACACGATCTTGAAGTTCATGAATTGACAAAGACTTCCATTGCCCCTGATCGAAGTAGTTAAGGGCAGTTGGGTTAGGGTATTTTTCCTGTTGATACCCAATGAGATCAAATAGTCTTTTGAAATCAATTGCCTCTCTGGTTATGTTCCTGGCTTCATCCATAAAATCGGCTACGGTTTGTGTGAGGAGGTTTGTGGCTTACCAGATGCGTCAGCAGGGGGCTTGACATAGAGAATATCGTACAATATTTCAAAGAACTCAGGAAAGTCAGGCAGGTTGTTGTGACGGCCATCCACAACAGGATGCAGTGTAATCCTTTTCAGGATAAAGTTCTTTTAACTTCATACTTTGTGAATAGGTAATTAGTTTATCACGTGTACCATGAATAATGTGAACCGGGCATCCCACTACTTTTAAATATTGATCAGTGCGCATATCGTATTTGAGTATCCACTTCAGTGGAGTGAAAAACAAATACCGGTTGACATTGTAATAAAAACTGAAATACGGTGAATCCAGAATCAGCATTCTGGGATTGTTCCATGAGGCGATTCTCGCGGCTATTCCGCTACCCATCGAACGGCCATAAAGGACAATTTTGCTTTCAGGATAAATTTGAGCCAGCCATTTGTAAATGTATTGGGCGTCACTGAATACACGTTGCTGACTTCTCTTACCGCTACTTTTACCAAACCCCCTGTAGTCGATCATGAAGAAGTCATAACCATTGCTCAGGAAATCCTTGGCAAACTTTCCCCAGCCCTTGATACTTTTAGAGTTTCCTTTCAGGTAGTAAACTACCCCTCGGGTGTTTGGTACTTTAAAATGGATGGCATTGATGCGGCCGCCATCTTCCATATCGAAATTCAACTCTTCAAATGGAAACGGATATTTATAGGTGAAGGTGTGTGCCAGTCGTTCGGGTCTGAAAAAAGCAAGATGCTGAAAGAAATAGAAGGACACCAGGATGGCGCCATAAACAATACCTATGATGATTAGTGCATTCAACATAACTTCTTAAGATAAGAAGAATGCCCAGCATAATCATAGCGCTATGATTATTTTAATACTTGCGCCAGTTGAAGGTGGTAGGCTTCAAATTCACTTAAGTTTTTATGACCAGCACCTTCGATGATTATAAAATCATTCTCAGTGTCTAACAAAGGCTTTAGTTTAAGCGCTGAAGACAATGGTACCACCCAATCCTGTGTTCCATGAAAGATTATTTTCTTGCAGGCCACCTTGGCGAGGGAGTTGGTATTGTTAAGGTTTGCCTCCAGCGGAAAAAGATAATAGGCGGGTAGGAGAGGCCAGTAAATTACATCTTTGAATTCAGCGAATGGAGTTTCCAATATGAGTAAATCGGGTGTTGTGTGTACCGCCAATGTGGATGCTACGGTAGAGCCAAGCGACCTTCCGTAAATTACCAGTTTTGTATGAGGTATATTGACTTTCGTCCAGTTGAGCAAAGTAGCGGCATCCTGGTGGATGTTTTTGTCATTTGAAGTTCCGGAGCTTTTTCCATACCCCCTGTAATCATACATCACCACATCATATCCTAAGTCCGTAAAATCGCTTGCGAATTTACCCCAGCGCTGCAGGTTGTCGGCATTGCCATGGGCATAGAAGATCAATCCTTTGGAAGGTGCAGTGGTCTTGAATAACAGTACGTTCAGTGAATCGTCATTAGCCATGGACACAAAGTATTCTTCATAAGGTTGCTCAAATTGAAACGAATAATCTTTGGATAACGCAGTGGCCTGAAAAATGAGATAACGGTTGAATTGATAAAAAATAACTAAAGAGAGCAGGTAAACAACGATGACAACAAATACTGCAATCCAGACTTTTTTATACTTGAGGGAAGAAAGAAACATGTGAAGGTCTGTTTTGGCGAGGTCAGATTATAAAGCAGACAAAATTAATCGTTTTTTAATTCCCCATTGAGCACACTCACATTGCTATTGAATGGGTTGCCGGAGCTTCTTCTGAAGGTGACCACCTGGCCAACATGCCAGATCGCATCGGCAATCGGACCATTTAACAGATTCCAGAACGGGTATTTCACTTCATAGTTGTCGCCTTTGAAGAGGAGGTCAAATCCATTCAGGTCCTTGTCGGTACTCTTTTTTAAAATGTCACTGGCTGTTTTAAGATTATGGAGTGTCTCACTTCTCAAAATTTCAAAAGGAAGTTGGCTGTTGATCTTGGAGGGTTCGGAGGGAATTCTTTTAGTAGCGTTAACCAGGTTGAAAGACATTGCGTGAATGTGCTGTAGCGTTTCTTCGCAGGTTCGAGCATCTTCATTGGGTTTGTATTGAAGGTCTTCAGTGCGCAAACCTTCGGTGGCCCAGTAGTACCTGAATCCGAGACCATCGACCACCCGCGCGGCAACGGTGCCAGCAGTATAGGCCTTTGGATAATCTGGTATTTTAAAGTAGGGCAATGTGTCCTGTGAATAGGCTCCAATGGCCATCAAGGAGTAAAGAAGGATAAGATAGGTTTTCATGCTGATTGGATTGATTGGTTTAGCATATTTATAAAGCTCTATTTTTTCTACTGTCAGAATAGTCTTAATTGATTGGTTTTTTCAAGGGATTGTTCCGTGATAGCATCGTTAAAATTAGACAATGAAATACCTAAAAGTCTGATTTTGTGTGAAGTTGGATCCGTGGCTTCCAATAGTTGTTTGGCAGTTTGCTGAATGATGGTCAGGTCATCAACCAAGTCAGGGAAGGAAACACTCCTTGTAATTTGTTTGAAGTCGTGGTATTTGATTTTTAGGGTGATGGTTCTGCCTTTTAGCTGCTTGTTCCTCAGGCGATCGTGTACCAGCTGTCCAATTTTATCCAATTCTTCCGTCATTTCTTCCAGTGTGGTAAGGTCGTGAGGAAAGGTATCTTCCGCACCTACAGACTTGGCCTGACGATGAGGTTGCACAGGTCGGTTGTCTTCGCCTCTCACAATTTTGTAGAAGAATCTTCCGGTTTTCCCAAAGCGTTTTACCAATTCCTCTTCGGTGAGCTTTTTCAAGTCAGCGCCTGTATGCAATCCCATGGTTTTCATTTTAGACGCAGTTACTTTGCCAACGCCAAAGAATTTTTCAACGGGAAGCTTTTCCATAAATGCTTCTATTTTGGATGGACCAATGAAGCTAATGCCATTGGGTTTATTGAGGTCAGAGGCAATTTTGGCAACGAACTTATTGATAGATACACCGGCAGAGGCAGTTAAGTCCAATTCGGCTTTAATGGCAGCCCTGATCATTTCAGCGATGTCTATGGCTGATCCGATGTTTTGTTTATCTACGGTAACATCCAGATAAGCTTCGTCCAGTGAAAGCGGCTCAATGATATCTGTGTAGCGCTGAAAAATGTTTCTGATTTTTCGAGATACATCCTTGTAGACATCGAATCGCGGTTTGACAAAGATCAAATCAGGGCATAACTGTACGGCTTGTTTGGATGACATGGCCGAACGAATACCGAACTTCCTCGCTTCATAGCTGGCTGCAGCCACTACACCACCACGTCCCTGAGGCGAGCCACCCACCACCAATGGTTTTCCTTTGTAAAAAGGATTGTCTCGCTGCTCTATGGAGGCATAGAAGGCATCCATATCGATATGAATAATCTTTCGAAGCATCGAGCACGAATTTCTCAATTACAGGAATGAATTAAAATCTTTTGATGATTTAAAACTAAAATGACAGCTGATACTTACCTCAGTTGCTAACTGGGTCAGCACTTTTTTTCGTGGCCAGCACATAATACATCTTCATCATGCCTTTGTTTCTGGCTTCAACCTCACCACGGTATTCGCATTCAAACTCCTCTTTGATTAATTGGTAGGTATTTTCGGAGATGTTAATTTTTCCTGGTTCAGAACTGGACTCCATCCGGGCAGCAATGTTGACGGTATCACCCCAAATGTCATAAGCAAATTTTTTGGTGCCAACTACCCCTGCTACCACGGGTCCGGTATGGATACCTATGCGAACTTCAAATTGATGGCTTTGATTTTTTTTCTTGGTGTCTTCTACAAATTGAGCCATCTCCATTGCGGCACGGACCATCCTGATGGAATGGTCGTGAGAAGGGAAGGGCAGACCTCCGGCACACATGTAGGCATCTCCAATGGTTTTGATTTTTTCCAGTCCGTATCGCTCCATTATCTGATCAAAATGGGAGAAGTAGTGGTCAACGCGCTCCACCAAAAGCTCTGGCGACAAATTTTCAGCGTATTGGGTGAATGCTTTGAAGTCTGAAAACAAGACTGTAACCGATTCAAACTTCTTGGCCGCCACTTTGCCATTTAGCTTTAACTCATTGGCCGTTTCTTTGGGAAGGATGTTAAGGAGAAGTTCATCCGATCGGTTCCTTTCCTTTTCAATGATTCGTTTCGTTTTCCGTATGTATAGGTAGCGTCTATATAAACCGAATGCCAACAGACAAATGAGAATCAATGCAATGGCGGTAGCGATTACAATGATTTGTTGTGTTCTTTTTTGCTGGTTGAGTAAGTCTACTTCGATTTGTTTTTTAGATACTTCAAAATCGGTGCGCAGATCTGCCATTTGCTGAACGGAGGTGATATTATTGACACTGTCTTTATAGGCAATATGGTTTTTGTAATTGTTAAAAGCTTCTTCACTATTACCCATATGCTCATAGATTTTGGAGAGGGTCAGATAAGCGTCACTCACTTGCTTTTTCATTCCATGCTTTTGAGCCAAGTCAAGACTTAATTTTGCGTAGTTCATTGCCAGCTTTTCTTCTCCCTTCTCCAAATAGATATCGGATATATAAGTGAGGTATACGGCAATGGGGTAATATTCATGCAGGTCTTGTAAAATAAGTATGGCTTGGTTCATATGATACTCTGCCTTCAAGTCAAGTCCCAACTTGGCGTAGATCATACCAAGATTACCCAAGCTGTATGCCTGGCCAACTTTAGAATCAAGTAGATTAAAAATGATTTCGGCTTCTGTGGTGTATTTCAAGGCGGAGTCAAGTCTATTCACATTGATTAATTCATCTCCGGCATTCAATAGGGCAGAGGCAATGCTGATGGAGTCATTCTCTTGCCTTAGAATGCGAATGGCATTTTGATGATATTTCACCGCATTCTGGTGATTGCCCATGATTGAATAGACATCGGCTATGGCAATGTATACTTTACCCAGTAAGTTGTTATTTCCCTCCCTCTCTGCAATTCTTGCACCTTCAAAATAGCTTTCCAATGAATTGGCTAAATCCCCTTTTACTCTTAGGGACGTGCCCTTTTCAAGGTATCCCTGAAACAGATAATCGGTTGAATCTAACGCAGCAGCTGATTGGATGAGCAGTTCGCTGTAAAGCAATCTTTTCTCAACATCAGAATGGGTAACTGCTAGTTCCTTTAATATTTTTAGTTTGTCCTGTTCTTGATAGGCCCCTTGTGTAAACAACAACTCTAAACTATCACCAACGACTTTCGTTTGGCCATAAGAGGAGAGGAAGATTATAAAAAAAAAGCCCAAGGTGAGCCAGGCTTTTTTTCTGTAAAAAGTATTATGCCAAGTGATACAATCCAATTTGCAGTTTTTTCCCAAATGAGAATTAATGAACAGCTATCTTGGGATCAATGTGAAACATTCCGTTTCTCTTTGTTCCATTATTCAGTACTGTAAATGAAATTTTGTACTTGTACTTTTCTCCTCCGTCAGTTTTTGTAATGGCAGTGCCAGTAACCTTTTCCGGAGTTTCTCCATTTCCTTTTAAAACATTCTTGTCAAAAACATTTTTTCCTCCCTCATGATTGATAGAAACAATGTTGACCACATCTGTAGAAGGTGCATTGGAGGATACGCCTTCCCAGGTTACGGTGTCGCCAAGATTAACGTCAATAGTAAATTCCTCGTTGGAAATACTAGGGTCCTGACCAAAATTGCAGGAAGCATTTACATTGCGATTGTCAATGCGGGCAGTATCAACGTAGAGTCTCACTACCACCGATTCGGGTTTCTTACTGAGTCCAATTAATTTTGAAAAGGCGCTGACGGGGAGTGCGCTAAGTGCAAGGAACAACCCCGACTTCTTAATGAATGATCTTCGGTTTTCCATGTGAATTGTTGGGTTTAGATTAAGGCCAATTGTTCAGGTACCTCAATATAAGGAAAAATAACAAAAATCTATGTAGGCGAGTGGTTCATGGTGATAGATGAGTTGAGGCAAATTACATCCCATTAATAGAAAAGCCAGATTCCATGTCATGGAATCTGGCTTCAATTGTTTGTTGTAATTACTTCTTTACATCATCTAAACTCAAGCTTTGGTTGAGGTTAGGCAGCGCTCCATTCATCAACGTGTTCAGTTTTGTTAGATGTCCATCCAGCTCGGCTGACAGTTCTTTAAATACCACGTAGGCACCATCGGTGGGTTTGGCATCACCAGTTTCAATGCTTCTGCGAAGCGATGATAACCTGTTGTTGAGCTTTATAGGGAAGTTCAAAGGATCTTGTCCACTTTGATTCTTGGTTTGATACAGGTCGTTTTCAATTACAGTAATTTTATCCAGGAAGTCTTTGGCTGCAGTAGTTACAGCTGGATCATTAGTTGTTTTTAATCCTGCTTCAATTTTCTTTCGTACCGCCCTGATCTTGATAACAGCTTCATTGGCTGCGCTTTCTTTGTCTCTTATTTTCATAGCAAGATCAAAGGTCTCCTTCAGGTCTGCTTCTGTTACACCTTTCAGATTTGGATCCATCACAATTTTGAATGGATGCGTTGCCGTGTAGCTGCCTGCTGTAAACCTTACTTTATAATTACCTGGAGGTGCTGAAGGGCCTCGTTGCGGACGACCACTCCATATAATGATGCCGTCAAATACCGTTGCGCCAGGGTAGCGTAAATCCCATGTAAAAGAATTGAGCCCGGAACCTGTAGTTGGCTTGCTGCTTCCACCGCTCATCCACCATGGTAAATTGGGATTCACCTTGTTTACCTTTTCTTTGCCTATATGGGTAGAGATCACTTTATCCTGGGCGTCAAGAATCTCTATCTTCACAGAATCGAGTGGGTTCCTCAGGAAGTATTGAACTTTAAGGTCATAGATGCCTCTGATGGGATCACTGGGTTTGAAGAGGATGGTATTTTGTTTGGCAAGTTCAGGGGTAAGTTGCCTTAAGGGATTAATGTCATCCAAAATCCAAAAGCCACGACCATGCGTACCCAATACCACATCACTGTCTTTAATTACTAAATCACGGATAGGTGTGTCAGGCAGGTTTAATTGAAGCGGTTGCCAAAGGTCTCCGGCATTAAATGAAACATAAGCCCCATGCTCGGTACCCAGAAACAGAAGTCCGGGTTTTTCAGGATCTTCACGAACTACCCTTGCAAAGTGACCGTCTTTTATACCTGTGATAATTTTTGTCCATGTTTTTCCGTAATCAGTAGTTTTGAAAACATAAGGCTGACGATCATCGACCTGATAGCGGTTGGCCGCGAGATAAAGCGTACCTGGCTTGTGTTGAGATTCGTCAATGATGCTTATGCGTGAGAACTTAGGTAAATCCTTAGGAGTAATGTCTTTCCAGGATTTACCGCCATTTTGAGTAATATGTACTTTTCCATCATCCGAGCCAGCCCAGATGGTATTGACATCATGGAAGGAGGGAGCCAATGCAAACACGGTGGCATAGATTTCCGGACCGTTCATGTCGTTGGTGATCACCCCACCTGTTGGTCCGAGTGTTTCCGGGTCGGCATAAGTAAGGTCTGGACTTATCTTCTCCCAGGTTTGTCCGTCATTGGTAGTTTTCCATACATGCTGAGAGCATGTGTACATGATATTGGGATCTTTGGGCGCGAACATAATAGGGAAAGTCCATTGCCATCTTTCGGGTAATGCACTTGCCGGCTCTCCGGAGAAGAACCGTGGGTAAACCTGGATGTCTCTGATTTGTCCTGTTTTTCTATTATAACGGGTCAGCAGCGCGCCCTGGCTTCCTGCATAAAATACATCTGGGTCGGTAGGACTTTGCGTAATCCATCCGCTTTCACCACCACCTACAGCATAGTACCATCCGTGATTGGGCCCACGAGCCATCATATGATCCCAACCATCACTAGGCATGGCCAGCGTACTGTTGTCTTGTTGAGCACCAGCCACATGGTAGGGCACATCACTGGTTGCCATCACATGATAAAATTGAGTGGTTGTATAATCTTGTTCTGTCCAAGTTTCTCCACCATTCAAACTCACACACGCACCTCCGTCATTGGAGGAGATCATGCGCATGGGATTGTTGGGGTCAATCCATAGATCATGGTTGTCTCCATGAGGGACTTGTATTTCTTTGTCAAAAGTGACGCCTCCATCGGTTGATTTCCAGAAGTCAACGTTCAGGCCATAAACGATGTCGCGGTCCAGGGGATCGGCCACCAAGCGAGAATAATAAAAAGCACGTTGGCGAAGTTTGCGCTCATCGTTTACTTTTTTCCATGTCCATCCGCCATTATCAGAACGGAAAACGCCTCCTTCGTTGGCTTCCACCACTGCCCATACACGGTTTGGATCGGCAGGAGATACGGTTACACCAATTTTACCTATTGGCCCTTCGGGCATACCAGGATTTTTGGTTAGCTCAACCCAGGTGTCACCACCATTTTCTGATTTCCAAAGTTTGCAGTCAGGACCACCGCCCCACATCTTCCAGGCTTTGCGGTAAACTTGCCAGGTAGAAGCATATAAAACTTTTGGGTTAGTGCGATCAATAATCAAGTCAGCTGCTCCTGCCTTCGGACTTACGTACAAAACTTTTTTCCAGGTATTACCACCATCAGTAGATCTGAACACACCTCGTTCTTCGTTGTCGCCATAGGGATGACCAAGTGCTGCGACATAAACGATATCCGGGTTGGTAGGATGCACGCGTATGCGAGAGATGGCTTGAGTATCTTTTAGTCCCAGCGATCTCCATGTTTTTCCACCATCGGTAGTTTTATAAACACCTTCACCCTGAGTAATGCTGCCTCTAAGTTGAGTTTCACCACCACCAGTGTATACGATGTCGGGATTGGTTTCAGCAACAGCTACTGCTCCAATAGAGGAAGAGTTGATTTGTCCGTCTGTGACAGGAAACCATTCGTTGCCACCATCAACAGTTTTCCACAGTCCACCTCCGGTGGCGCCAAAGTAATACTCATTGATACGGCCGGGGCTTCCCATAGAGCTGAGCGACCTGCCACCCCGATTTGGGCCGATGTTTCTCCATTTCAGGTTGTTGTAGAAAGAGGGATCAGTTCCCTGAGAATACGAGGGACTGCCAGGCAGAATTGACAGGCTGATCACTAGTGCGATCAGGTAGAGTGAAAGTCTTGAAAATGATCTCAGCATAGGGTTTTGAAATTTAAGTGGTGACAAAGTATCTCTATTGCGTATTAATGTCAACCTATTTTACAAAGGAGGAATACTGGCCCAGAATGAATCATTTCTATGTAAGATAAATTGGATAATTGTAGAAAATTGATACATTTGATATTACATTTCCATAATTGTGTTGGCTTGAAAAATCTACCATTTTCTGTTTTTTCCCACAATTTGAGGTTAAAAGTTGCAACCACACCTTTTTGGCATCTGTCATACGCTAACCTAATGCTTGCTTAAATGGTATGTAAGTTTTTGCGTTTCCTCAATAGCAGCAAAGTTGCTGGCCTGTCCATATTGTTAGGTGGACTAATTATGACCTCGTGGGAAGCTAAAGCCCAATGTAACTTCACAGCAACAGTTTCAAGTGCTACTTATGGCTGTTTTCGCACCGAATCAGATGCGGTACTGATCGATTTAGTAAATAATTCGGCAACTGGGAATTCACTTACCAAGACAGGTGGCGGGAATAACTGGAATGGAGGCGCAGCATCAACAGCAGCGGTGTACGACAACGGCTACGTTCAGACAACAGTGGCTGAGACCAATTCGTCCAGGATGATTGGGTTGAGCACCACCAATACAGATGCCAACTACACCACTATCCAATATGCGATCTATTTGAGAAATGATGGTTTGTTCTTTGTTTTTGAGTCGGGTGCAAATCGAGGTAGTTATGGCACCTACAGCTCTGGTGATATTTTTCAGGTGCGCGTAGTTCAGGGGCGGGTTCGCTATCTGCGCAATGGTGTGGTGTTTTACATAAGTAATGTTGCCCCTACGCTGCCATTGATCATGGATGCCTCCATCAATACAGTTGGCGGTACTTTGAATTCGATCATTATATCCAATCTGACAGACGGCAATTTCACCACTTTGGTTAGCGCACCAGGTGCCGGTGCAGGACCAGTCTATCAATGGAAACTCAATGGAGTTAATGTTGGAGGAAATAGCCCCAGCTATAATAACGGATCTCTAAACGTAAACGATCAGATCACCTGTACACTTACTCCAGGGGGTGGTGGTTGCAGTGGAGGGCCTGTTACATCCAATCAGATTGTAATTAAAGCGGCCGGCTATGATTATGGAAATTTCTACGTTACGCCAACAGCTGCAACGTCTGCTTGCTACGAAGCAAAGTCAAGTGCTGTTTGGGATCCGGCAGCCTTCGAAAACGTTTTCATCAGTGGAACAACCCTTACGAAGATACAAGGGGGCAACGCATGGGACGGTGGTGCGGCTTCGTTCAATAAAGTGAGCAACAATGGTTATCTGCAATTTACGGCTACAGAGACCAATACTTACAGAATGATTGGCCTGAGCAATACCAACCCGGATGGAAGCTATCTCACGATCCAGTATGCCATCTATCTTTTAAACAATGGAAATGTAAACGTATATGAGTCCGGAACCAATCGAGGTAATTTCGGTACATACGCGACCAACGATATTTTCAAAGTATCGGTAGAGAATGGGGTAGTGAAGTATTATCAAAATGGTAATTTGTTTTACATCAGCGCAGTTGCACCAACATTACCGTTGTTGGCAGATGTTTCTATCTACACACCTGGTGGAACCGTCACTAATTTAATTGTATCTAATCCAGTGACAGATACTTTTACTGCAACCGCTTCGAATGTAGGAGGAAGTCCAACCTATCAGTGGAAGCTCAATGGCGCCAATGTTGGTGCCAATAGTCCTACTTATGTAAACGCATCTCTTCCGGATGGTGCTGTCGTTACTTGTGAAATCACACCTGGCCACCCAAACTGTTCTTCTACTGTCTATACTGCAATTAATTCAGTAACAGTTTCAAGTTTACCGGCCCCAGCCAACGTAGACTTTTACATCACGGCAAGTAATTCTCCAAGTGCGTGTAATACAGGAACGGAGCAAGTGGTGTGGCAGGTTGGTTCATTGAATAACGTAGAACGTTCTGGCAACAACCTCACCAAGATTCAGAGTGGTGGTTGGGATGGTGGCGCAGCCTCATTCAACACGGTGAAAGACAATGGTTACATGGAGTTTACGGCCACGGAAGTAGACCGTGCAAGAATGGTTGGTTTGAGCACCACCAACACCGACAACAATTACACTTCCATCCAATATGCAGTATACGTTCGCAACGATGCCAACTACTTTGTTTATGAATCAGGAGTAAACAGGGGCAACTTTGGTACCTATGTTGCGGGTGATAAGTTCCGGATTGCCGTGGACAATGGATTGGTGAAATATTACCGAAATGGAACGCTTTTTTATATCAGCACCATTGCACCTACTTTACCACTCTTGGTAGACGTCTCTATTCGTGATGTAGGAGGGACAGTCACCAACGCAGTGGTGAGCAATCTGATCACCAGCACCTTTACTGCTACAGCTACTAATGTGGGTTCTAATCCCGTTTATCAATGGAAGTTGAATGGGGCGAATGTGGGCAGTAACAGCACCACGTATGTGAATGCATCATTGGCCAACAACGATGTGGTCACTTGTGAGATCACCCCTGACCTGGGAAGTTGTAGTACAACGATTTACACTTCCAACAGTGTGACAGTCAATTCAATTCCGGCTCCTACCAACGTAGACTTTTATATTCAGTCGAGTGCGTCAGCGAGTGCCTGTAAGACAGGGACTGAGCAAGTATCGTGGCGGTATGCCTCGTTGGGAAACAATATGGTTAGAAATGGCAACAACCTGACCAAGTTTCAGGGGGGTAATGCCTGGGATGGTGGTGCGGCCTCATTCAACACGGTAAGCAACAATGGTTTCATGCAATTCACCGCTACGGAGACCACGACAAACCGTATGATTGGACTAAGTACCACCAATGCGGATGCGAATTACACCACCATACAATACGCAGTATACCTCATCAATGGTGGTAATGTGCAGATATATGAATCAGGAAACTTCAGAGGTACTTTTGGTACTTATAGTACAAGCGACATCTTCAAAATAACGGTTGAATCGAATGTGGTAAAGTACTATCGTAACGGTGTTCTATTCTATATCAGTACGGTTACCCCTACATTGCCCTTGCTGGTTGACGTCTCGTTCAACACAGTTGGATCAACCATCAATAATGTATTGGTATCCAATATCATCACAGACACCTTTACCGCTACGGCTACTAACCTGGGTTCCAGTCCAACCTATCAGTGGAAGTTGAATGGTGCCAACGTGGGTAGCAATAGTCCTACTTACGTGAACAATGCATTGGCCAATACCGATGTGATTACCTGCGTGATCACTCCGGATCTGGGCAGCTGCAGCACGACTACCTACACCTCCAACAGCATCACCATTGCCAACTTACCGGCCCCTGCCAATGTAGACTTTTACATCATAGCAAGTAATTCTCCCAGTGCTTGTAATACAGGAACAGAGCAAGTGGTGTGGCAGGTTGGATCTTTGAATAACGTAGAACGTTCAGGCAACAACCTGACCAAGATTCAGAGTGGTGGTTGGGATGGTGGAGCAGCCTCATTCAATACGGTAAAAGACAATGGCTACATGGAGTTTACAGCTTCAGAAACGAATCTGGCTCGGATGATTGGGTTGAGTAACACAAACGTGGACAATAATTGGAACACCATACAATATGCATTTTATCTGGTAAATGACGGAAGCTTGCAGATTCGTGAGGGAGGCACCAACAGAGGTACTTTTGGTACCTACACCACGAGTGATAAATTAAGGATAGCGGTTGAAAGTGGCGTGGTCAAATACTACATCAATGGAACGCTATTGTATATCAGTACAATTGCACCCACTTTGCCTTTGTTGGTAGATGTTTCCATTCAGCAGGTTGGGGGAACCTTGACTAATGTGGTAGTGTCTAATCTGATCACCAGCACCTTTACGGCTACAGCTACTAATGTGGGTTCTAATCCCGTTTATCAATGGAAGCTGAATGGGGCGAATGTGGGCAGCAATAGCACCACCTATGTGAATGCATCATTGGCCAACAACGATGTGGTCACTTGTGAGATCACCCCTGACCTGGGAAGTTGTAGTACAACGATTTACACTTCCAACAGTGTGACAGTCAATTCAATTCCGGCTCCTACCAACGTAGACTTTTATATTCAGTCGAGTGCGTCAGCGAGTGCCTGTAAGACAGGGACTGAGCAAGTATCGTGGCGGTATGCCTCGTTGGGAAACAATATGGTTAGAAATGGCAACAACCTGACCAAGTTTCAGGGGGGCAATACATGGGATGGTGGTGCGGCCTCTTTTAACACGGTAAGCAACAATGGTTTCATGCAATTCACTGCTACAGAGACCAACACCCTTCGCATGATTGGACTAAGCAACACGAACGTTGATGCAAACTATATCTCGATTCAATTTGCCATCTATCTGGTAAACAACGGCACAGTTCAAGTTTATGAATCAGGATCCTTCAGAGGTACTTTTGGTACTTATAGTACAAGCGACAGCTTCAAAATAACGGTTGAATCGAATGTAGTAAAGTACTATCGTAACGGTGTTCTATTCTACATCAGTACGGTTATCCCTACATTGCCCTTGCTGGTTGACGTCTCGTTCAACACGGTTGGATCAACAATCAATAATGTATTGGTATCCAATATCATTACAGACACCTTTACCGCTACGGCAACCAATTTAGGTACCAGTCCGACTTATCAGTGGAAGTTGAATGGTGCCAACGTGGGTAGCAATAGTCCTACTTACGTGAACAATGCATTGGCCAATACCGATGTGATTACCTGCGTGATCACTCCGGATCTGGGCAGCTGCAGCACGACTACCTACACCTCCAACAGCATCACCATTGCCAACTTACCGGCCCCTGCCAACGTAGACTTTTACATCACGGCAAGTAATTCTCCAAGTGCGTGTAATACAGGAACGGAGCAAGTGGTGTGGCAGGTTGGTTCATTGAATAACGTAGAACGTTCTGGCAACAACCTCACCAAGATACAGAGCAATGGTGCATGGGACGGTGGTGCCGCTTCGTTTAATACGGTAAAAGACAACGGTTACTTTGAGTTCACGGCTTCGGAAACGAACCTTGCGCGGATGATCGGTTTGAGCACCACAAACGTGGACAACAACTGGACCACCATTCAATATGCCTTTTACCTGCTCAACACAGGTGCACTTCAAATTCGACAATCAGGAACTACGATTGGTACATTTGGTACCTACACCACAAGTGACAAGCTAAGGATAGCTGTTGAAGGGGGAGTGGTTAAATACTACAACAATGGTGTACTGCTATACATCAGTACAGTAGCTCCCACGCTTCCTCTGCTTGTTGATGTATCCATACGTGACACTGGAAGTACGATTAGCAATGCAGTGGTTTCAAATCTGATCACCAGCACCTTTACGGCTACAGCCACCAATGTGGGCTCTAATCCTGTTTATCAATGGAAGCTGAATGGGGCGAATGTGGGCAGCAATAGCACCACGTATGTGAATACGTCATTGACCAACAACGATGTGGTCACTTGTGAGATCACCCCTGACCTGGGAAGTTGTAGTACAACGATTTACACTTCCAACAGTGTGACAGTCAATTCAATTCCGGCTCCTACCAACGTAGACTTTTATATTCAGTCGAGTGCGTCAGCGAGTGCCTGTAAGACAGGGACTGAGCAAGTATCGTGGCGGTATGCCTCGTTGGGAAACAATATGGTTAGAAATGGCAACAACCTGACCAAGTTTCAGGGGGGCAATACATGGGATGGTGGTGCGGCCTCTTTTAACACGGTAAGCAACAATGGTTTCATGCAATTCACTGCTACAGAGACCAACACCCTTCGCATGATTGGACTAAGCAACACGAACGTTGATGCAAACTACACCTCGATCCAATTTGCCATCTATCTGGTAAACAACGGTACAGTTCAAGTTTATGAATCAGGATCCTTGAGAGGTACCTTCGGTACGTACGCCACCAGCGACATCTTCAAGATCACTATTGAAAGTGGAGTGGTAAAGTATTATAAAAACGGCACCGTGTTTTATATCAGCGCGGTTGCTCCAACCTTGCCATTGTTGGTGGATGTCTCCTTCTATACAGTTGGAGCAACCATCAACAACGTTTTGGTTTCTAATCCAATCACCAGCACATTTACTGCAACTGCGACCAATGCTGGTGCCAGCCCAACCTATCAGTGGAAGTTGAATGGAGTGAACGTGGGTACGAATAGCGCTACCTATGTAAATACTGCTCTTTCAAACACAGATGTTATCACCTGCGTACTCACACCTGATCTTGGTAGTTGTAGCACCACAACTTACACATCCAACAGTGTAACCATCTCCACATTGCCTGCTCCAGCTAATATTGACTTCGATATTCAGGCCACATTCTCATCAAGCGCCTGTCAGGATGCCATTGAGCAAGTGGTATGGCAAATTGCATCCCTTAGCAACGTGCAGGCCTCGGGAAATAGTCTTACCAAGATTCAAAGCAATGGAAACTGGGACGGTGGAGCTGCTTCACGCAATACAGTGAAAAACAATGGCTATATGGAATTTGTAGCCAGTGAAACCAACACCAGTCGTATGATTGGTCTAAGCACTACTAACGCCAATTCTAACTTTACCTCAATCCAGTATGCGATCTATTTGATAAATAACGGTAACGTTAATGTTTATGAATCCGGTATAAACCGTGGAAATTTTGGTACATACGCTACCAGCGATGTTTTTAGGATTGCAGTTGAGAATAACATCGTCAGGTATTACCGAAACAATGTATTGCTGTACAGCAGTGCCATTGCGCCTACATTGCCCATGCTGGTTGACGTTTCTATCCAGACCATTAACGGTACGCTAAACAATGTGAAGGTGGCCAATCAAACTTCAGGAGTGTTTACCGCTACAGCCACCAATGCAGGAGCGTCCCCCACTTATCAATGGAAGTTGAATGGTGCCAATGTGGGTACCAACAGCACCACATATTCAAATGTATCCCTTGCCAACGGTGATGTCATCACTTGTGTGTTAACTCCCGATTTGGGCAGTTGCAGTTCGTCACCATTTACCTCCAATTCTGTCACCATGTACAAACCGGGTGCCACCACCACCTGGACTGGAACTACATCTACCGCCTGGTCAGTGTCTGCCAATTGGTCTGCGGGTGTACCTGACCGCTACACAGCAGTAACTATTCCTTCGGGAACCCCCAATGCACCTACAATGAGCTTCGGTGGCGGAGTTTATGACTTAACCATCAACGCTGGGGCAACCCTTACTATGTCTGGTTCACCCAATCTGTCCATCTATAGAAACTTGACCATTAATGGTACATTGGTACCTGCTACGAGCACTGTCAACCTTGTAGGTTGCAATTCTCCGAATACAATCGTGCTGACCGGAACCCAGTCGTTCAGTCGGGTGGTAATGAATAACAGCCAGGGATCGACCATCTCCGGGGGTGCAATGAGGATTGGTACTGCACTCACATTGACCAATGGAATCATGACCAGCAGTAGTCTTATTGAGTTTGCTGATAATGCAACGGTAGCCTCTGCCAGCAACATCAGCTATGTAGCCGGACAAGTGAGGAAGATAGGGAACGATGCATTTACCTTCCCTGTTGGAAAGTCCGGATTTTACCGACCCATCACCATGAGTGCACCTGGAAACGTTGCGGATCACTTCACGGCAGAATATTTCAGAACACCACAAGCATTTGGATCTTCGGTGCAGGCTCCCATCGATCATGTGAGTGGTTGCGAGTACTGGAACCTAAACAGAACCAACGGAGCATCCAATGTTACAGTAACGCTTAGCTGGAATGAAGCCGCTTGTAATCCTGGTGACATCACTGTACTTGCAGACTTACGCGTTGCGCAATGGAATGGTGTTCAGTGGCTCAACAGAGGTAATGGCGGAACCACAGGTAATGGGGTAAGTGGAACAATAATTAGTTCAGGAGTTGTCAATTCTTTTGGTCCATTTACGCTGTCTTCCACTTCTTTGGCTAATCCGCTCCCCATCGAATTGCTTTCCTTCAATGCCACTGTAGCCAATGGCGCGGTTGTATTAGAATGGACTACGGCCTCAGAACTAAACAACGACTACTTTACGATTGAAAGATCCAAAGACGGAGAGCTGTTTGAAACAGTCAGTACCATTAAGGGCGCTGGTAATTCCAGTCAAAAAATAACCTATACCGCCAAGGACACAGCGCCTCACTTGGGTAAGTCGTATTACCGATTGCGACAAACTGATTTCGATGGTACTACGTCATATTCCAATCTTGTTTTGGTGGAGGTGCTTGAAAGTAATAATGGCGTTGTGGCGCTATATCCTAATCCCCTGAATAACTCCAGTACATTGACCATCGTCTTTGTGGCGGCAGAAAAGCAAAACGTAGACATTGTTCTTACTGATTTGTCAGGCAGAATGGTTCATCGGCAATCACTATCTGTTGTGCAAGGCGAAAATGTTATACCATTGGTTGCCGAATTTCAATCGAGTGGCGTTTATTTGCTGGAGGTACACAGCAAGTCTGGACGTCAGGTATTTCGATTGATGGTAAATTGAAATTCTTTACCCCTTTTTGTTGTTACAAACTATGCCAATGTAATTGTGCATTTTAATATCAATACGTATTGATCAAACCAACAGTGTTGAAAGCAATTCTCAAGTGGTCGTTGACCGCATTTCTGTCTTTAGCCATTCTTCTTCTTGCTTTAGTCGCTCCTATAGATGATACACCACTTGCGTCACAACCATTTTACACACACACGATGGATAAGGTGGATACTTTTCAGCTGGCTAAGTACCCGGGAACAAAAACAATTGAAGTAGGTTGGAGTCAATTCTCAATTGTTCCGGATCAACCTGTACCCATGGCGGGCTACAAACCCAGAGAAAAATACACGGATATACATGATACGGTCTATATTAGAATAATGGCCATCAACAATGGTTCCATCACCACTTTTTTGATTACCAGTGATTTGCTTTTATTTCCTCCAACGCTTAAAGAAGCCATCCTTGGCAAACATCATGACACAAACGATTTTATTTACTTTTCAGCTACCCATACACATACGAGTGTAGGTGGATGGGAGCCTTCTTTACTTGGCAAGATCCTTATGGGTGACTTCAACGAGGTGTGGATGGAGGAGTTGGCTACCAAAACGGTGCAGCACATGGCCCAGGCCAAGTCGAAAATGTTGCCAGCTGAATTAAGTTATTGGGAAGTGGAAGCGTCCAAATACGTTATCAATAGAATTGATTCCAAAGAGGAGGTAGACGGGAAACTCAGAGGTATCAGGGTAGTGCGGGAAGACAGCACCAAAGCTATGCTCTTTACATTTGGAGCACACCCCACATTGATCTGGAAAAAATTCACCTCACTGTCCGGAGACTATCCCAATGAGATTATAAAAGAATTATCCAAAGACTATGATCATTCTCAATTTATGGCAGGAGCTGTGGGGAGTCAGCGTTTTACGGGTATTGATAAAATCTTTGATTTTGAACTGACACATAAGATAGGGGAATTATTTGCATCATTTATAAATAATGCAGCGTATGAACTATTGCCGGATACTTTAACGATCCAAACAGGACATCTTCAACTGGAGCACGGTCCCTCACAACTGAGGTTGATGAAAAACATCAAATTGCGCGATTGGGTTTTTCGTGCAGTCAATGAGCCCCTGCAAGGAGAGGTAACTGTACTTAAGATTGGAAATGTATTGTTGCTGGGCACTCCTTGCGATTTTTCTGGTGAGATCGTGAAATCCCGACACTGGGATCAGTTGGCAGAAGATAGCAACATCCGCCTGATCATCACCAGCTTCAACGGTGAATACACCGGATACATTACAGAGGATGAACATTACTCAGATAAAGACGATGAAGAGGTGCGCATCCTTAATTGGGTGGGGCCCTATTTTGGTGCATACTATACTGAGATAGTCGAAAAAGTAATAGACAAAGCAACAGAAGAGGAAGTCCAATAATCTTACTTTCTGTTTTGAACTTATTCTGGTATCTTGAAAGGTTATTAATCGAAATTATGAAATTCAAAAATGTCAGTATACTTTGGTTGGCTGTCGTGGTGCTGATAACCAGCTGCCAACCGTCAAAAAATGAAAATGTTGCAGACACCAAGTCCAACCTAAACTGGGAGGCCATTGCAAATAAATTATTGGAACGAGCTCAACTGCAAACTGGTGAACGGGTTTTACTGGTAGGTCAATCGGGTCAGTTCGATCCATTGATTCCACTACTAAAATCTGGTATCGACAATGCAGGAGCGATTTACTTGGGGACAACAAGTATTGACAACAACCAACCTGAACATTGGAAGACAGAATTTACATCGTCTCTGGAAGGATTGGAAGGAGAGGTGTTGGCTGCTTCATTGGATGAGGTTGACTTGGGTATTATGTTGCCGGGCGCTACTCCTGCCGATAAAGTGTACGCAGGATTACAAAATGTGCTAAACAAGGGAAAAGGCAGAACCATTCACTTTCACTGGCAGGGTGCCTATGATTTGAATGGCAGGTTGATGGAACCGGACAGCACCATCGATTTATTTTATCAAAATGTTCTTTTAAATACTGACTATGCAAGTCTTGCTGCCATCCAAAATCAATTTGATGCAGCCATGCGAGAGCAGTGGGTTAGCGTGACCACCCCTGCAGGTACAAATATTAAGTTTAGAATTGGTGACAGGCAGGTAACCAAACAAGATGGCAATGCGGCATTGACGCACATGGAGAAAGCGACAACCTTGATTGACAGGGAAGTAGAATTACCGGCAGGTGCAATTAGGGTAGCACCAATTGAAGAAACGGTGGAAGGAGCCATTGCCTTCCCTGATTCTGAATGGAACGGTAAAATGGTGAAGGGCTTGCTGATGAAATTTGCTAAGGGCAAAGTGGTGGAGGTAACAGCCACAGAAAATCTGGAAGCCGTGCAGGCAGAGATGAAAAACGCAGGTGATGCCGGACAATCATTCCGTGAATTTGCTTTAGGATTCAACCCCATGTTGGCCATTCCTTCCGAAGAACCCTGGATTCCTTACTATGGGTATGGTGCTGGAGTTGTAAGACTGTCACTGGGCGATAACACAGAGTTAGGTGGAAAAGTAACAGGTGGATATGTGCGATGGAATTTCTTTGTAGATGCTACTGTGAAAGTAGGTGAGGAGCTATGGGTAGAAAACGGAATATTTCTAAAATAGAATTGAACTTATCGAAAGAGCAGTTTGTGATCAGAATTAATTCTCTTGGTTAACGACAGTTGTTTCTACGGGTAATTCTGAAATTCTGCTCCATTCTTCCATGGATCCATCGTATAGTTTCATGGGGTAGCCCAGTACTCTCCCTGCCAGATACACCACACTGGCGGTCTGGCCAATGAAGCAGTACATCACGATTTCATTGTTTTTATCGGGAGCAATGGGAGTGAAATACGAAGCAAGGTCTTCTTTGCTTTTGAAGTGATAACTTTCGTTGACCATTTCATTATAGGGAATATTTTTGGCGCCTTTGATATGACCATTGCGTGGGTACCCTACTGGCTCGCCATCATAATATCTCTTGAACCGCGCATCTACAATGACACTATTGGTGACCTCCAGGCGCTGCTTCACATAGTCTTTATCTACAATGATAGGAAGTGGTCTGGCCTTAAACTTCCCCTTTTTATATTCAGTAACATTTCCCTTGGCAACAGGGAATCCATTTGCTTTCCAATCTTCCAATCCACCATCTAGCCAAAGCACTTGTCCCTTTAATCCCAAATACTCCAGCATCAGGAACATTCTTGCAGTGACCGTTACCTCATCTTTAACAAAGGTGACTATTACTTTACTCTGATTATTAATTCCCAGTGATCTGAGTACTTTCTCCCCATTTTTAATATCAATGGCATTCATATTGCCTTCAGGTGTGTTAGGCGCCAGCCAGCCAGGCCAAAGAAACCGCGCCCCATCAAGGTGTTCATCCTCAAAGTCAAGTTGCATTCTGTTTACCTGCAGGATCACCAGATCAGGATCATCTTTATGCGTATTCAACCAGGCAGGAGTTACCAGTATATCCTGAGAATTTGCTGCTGGTGTAAAAAGGGTTAGGATAATCAGGGGTAGTAATGTAAACTTCATGGCTGATCTGGAGGGTTAAGCCATTATACGTCAAATTCATTGCAATTGTTGCGCGTGAACATTGAGTGATCGGATAACTACCGTTAGGTTTCTACCTGACTTTTATCAGTGTTTCTGTTCAATTGGTAAATTATTTTTGTGAAATAACGTAAACGTAAACGATGAAATATTTTTTGAGTATCCTATCACTTGTAATTTTATTATCTGGTTGCAATATCAAAGTGAATTCTTCTTATGAAAAGAATCAGGATTTTTCTGAGTACAAAACTTTTTGCTGGCTGAAGGGCTGCGAGTTCACCTTTACGGGCCCTCAATACCTGGAGGATAGCCTGTTAAGAGAAAACATTAAAAATGCTATCATAGCAGAGATGAACAAAAAAGGATTTACACAAGATGAAAATAATCCAGACCTGTTAATCGACTTTCATATTTCTGTTGAAAATGAATCCTCTATAATATATCACCGCGGGGATGATGATATTTATGAATTCAAACCGTTTCCCGACCAGGAGGTTGTGAATTACCTTAAAGGTACAATCGTAATTGACATGGTGGATAAAGAACAGGGAAAAATGGTTTGGCGATCAGAAGCCATTGGCTACATGGATCTGCACCCTGATCTCTCTGAAAAGAATGTACGAAAAGGGATAGCCTATACACTAAAGAATTTCCCGCCTAAGAAGGAAAAGGCACCAGTACAGGAGTAGGGGGGAGAGGGATTTTTAGGGAGGTTTTACAACCAATTATCGGAGATTTCGTATTACTTTTATTTCCGATTATTTCCCTATGGTGTTCAATTTCTTCCGAATTGCATGGCGCAGTATACTCAAGCACAAGACCTATGCTGCCATTAATTTTGTTGGTCTTACCTGTGGCCTCACCCTTTCCTTATTGATATTTACCTACATGCGGGAAGAAATGCGGTTCGATGCTTTTCACGAAAAGCTGGACCGTATGTATCGTATAAAATATTATGGACCCAACGGACTGCTGCTGGCCAGTACACCACCTCCGATTGCTCCAAAGATGAAAGAGTATTTTCCCGAAGTGGAGGAGGCGGCAAGGGTTTATAGCCGTAATGTCAGTGTTTCACTGGGGGAGGTTGGTAATACTGTTACTTCTTATGAAGAACCCAGTGTGCTTTTTGCTGATTCTGCCTTGGTCGATATATGGAGCCTGGACTTTGTAGCCGGAAATAAAGACAGGGCATTAAAAGAACCCTTCACGGTGGTGATTACAGATGAAATGGCCAAAAAGTATTTTGGTGATAAAAATCCCATAGGCGAAACACTCGTATTTGGAGGAAATCAGCTGTTTAGGGTAAATGCAGTGGTGAAAAAGTTTCCAACTACTTCTCATATTCAGTTTGGCATGCTTGCACCCTACGATAACATGTTCGATCTGGAATCCCCAGAAACGGCCCAACGTTTGCGCAACAACCTGGAGGTAAACTTTATTATCAGTCATTCCTTCACTTATGTCTTATTGAAACCAGGCGCGGATCCAGGTGCAGTTAATTCCCGGTTTGGGGATTTTATAAAAAAATATGCGCAACCGCGTGTTCAAAGAGGTCAGGTTTTTGAATTGTTTCCTGTCAAGGACATTCACCTCAAATCAGATATGCTGGATGAGCCAATACCCGCCAATTCCTATTCTACGCTAATCATTTTTGCAGGTGTGGGTTTATTGACACTGCTGATTGCCTGCATCAACTACATTAATTTGGCTACAGCCCAGTCATTTACAAGGATCAAGGAGATTGGAATGAGAAAGATTCTGGGATCCGACCGCATTCAACTAATCGGCCAGTTCTTAATGGAAAGTTTTTTGTTTTGCGCGGTGGCCTTCATTTTATCATTGGGTGGATTATACATGACGTTGCCCTTGCTCAATATGCTCACAGGAAGCGAACTTGTCTTTCTGGAAGTATTGGATGTGCAAACCATTTCAATCGCAGTGATCTTGCTTTTTGCAGTCACTATTTTAGCGGGTGCATATCCTTCTATATTTGCCACCCGTTTTGATTCTGTTTATGCCATTAAGGGCGCTGGTGGCAATCCGCTCTCATCAGGAAGTTATTTGCGCAAAGTTCTGGTCGTATTCCAATTGATTATTGCTTCAGTACTCATTTCCGGATCGTTGATGATTGTAAAACAACTCCGGTATATCCAAAATCGACCACTTGGATTCAATAAGGAAAATGTGATTGTGGTGCAGCTGCAAAGTCAAAACATGAATAGCATCTTTTCAAGAGGTGAAGAAAATTTTGATGAACGTTTAAATTCCTTCAGAACAACCATCGAATCACAGTCTGCCGTGAAGTCCACAGCGTTGACCAGTAACTTGATTGGTACGGGCATTACTTTTAGAGGGATTACTCCTGAGGGATTTTCGAGCGAGGACAACATGTTTGTAGCCAACCTGGAGGCTGATTATGATTTTTTTGAAACCTTCGATGTGAAATTGGTAGCAGGCAGAACCTTCAACCGTGAGGTGGGTTCAGACCCAATTGATGGTGTGGTGGTGAACGAGACCGCAGTGAGCGAATTTAAGTGGGGCTCTGCCGAACAGGCACTTGGCAGGACCATTGATCTGGAAGGCAGAAAGGCTAAGGTAATCGGTGTCATTGAAGATTTTAACTTCAACGCATTGACAACACCAATCTCTGCGCTGGTGATAAGCATGGGTGAGAGATATCCATTACTCTCTATCCGGTTACTCAATGCAAATACACAGGAGAACATTGAGTTGCTGCGTAGCAATTGGAACAAGCTATTTCCCGAGAAAACATTTGAGTTTTTCTTTTTAGACGAAAGACTGGATAATCAGTATCGGAGTTATCAAAATTTCGGAACCATCATACTCTACTTTACATTCATAGCTGTCCTCATCTCCTGCCTGGGGGTGTATGGTTTGATACTATTCGTGGTGCAACGCAAGGTAAAAGAAATAGGTGTGCGCAAGGTGTTGGGTTCATCTGTTCCAGCGATTCTTAAGCTGATATTCATGGAGTTCACCTGGCTTATTCTGATCGCATTCGTAGTAGCAGTGCCTTTCTCTTTGTATCTGATTACAATGTGGTTCGAGAACTTTATTTATCACACTTCCGTAGATCCTTTCACATACTTACTGAGCTTTGGCATTGTGTTGTTGACAGTAGGGCTTACCGTATATTACAATGCGTATAAGGCAGCGGCAGCAAATCCTGTCACTTCGTTGAGGAGCGAATAGTTCATTCAGGCTTAGAAAGATTCTCCGCTTTCCATTTCATGGCGGTAAGCACTCTTGTGTGTCCGCTGGGGTGATCAAAGAAAATGATTTCTTCCCAATAGCTTGGGTCAATTTTCCTGTACTCAGAAAGTTTCATTGATACCGATGCGAAGCCATCTGGTTCGCGTGCCGCATTCAAACCAAATACGTCTGCTTCCATTTCAGCACTTCGGATAACAGTATTGAGAAAGGGTGTAGCCAGAAACAGGTACACAGAAAAGAGCGCTACAAAAAGCGGAAAACCTTTCACGTCCGAGATGCTTTCAATGCCCCAACCTTGGCCCCATTTATTTACTACTTTGTTAAATGACCAATTCACAAATGCAAATCCAATGATAAGGATAAGACTAATGTAAATGAGGTCTTCAGGTCCATGATTCAGAACATAGTGACCCAACTCATGACCCATCACCGCCTTCACTTCTTCAGGTGTACATCGATTGAGTAAATTATCATTCAAGGAAATACGTATAGTGCTTCCTATTCCACTCACATTGGCGCTGATCCTGTCACTTTGTTTGGAAGCATCAAACTGGTAGACATTGTCGGCTGGCACACTGTTGGCTCTGGCCATAGAAAGGATAGAAGCCCTTACCGGCCCTTCCTTCAAAGGCACATACTCATTAAAGAGAGGATTTATAAAGACAGGCCCAATAAACATAAAAAAGACCAGGAAAAAGAAGGTGACAAATCCTCCCCATATCCACCATTTCTCTTTTGCTTTGCGCATAACCATGTACAACACAGTCATCACAAGGCTGCCAAACAGCAACATCAAAATAAAGCTGGTCATTTCTTCACCCATCCAGGCGCCCAACGTGAGATTGGAAAGGTCATACTGATGCTCCCGGAAATAGTTCTCATAGATATTCAGCGGAAAGGATAAAATGTAAGCAGCTGCAAAATAGAGGAGCAAATAAGTCGCGTTGCGCAGGTTTACATTGCTAAACTTGGAAGCAACAGTGCTGATCTTGTTGGATAAGCCTTTGGACAAAAAGATCCACGCTACCGCAAGGCCATACAACAGCCCCCAAAGGATGAGCCAATAGCCGCCTTCAAAATAGGCGTCAGACTTGGCTTTTTGTTCGGGTGTCATGCTGTTGAGGTATTCCTGGGTAGCAGCTTCCGCATCGAAAGGTTCGATGGTGATTTGCGTTTGTGTTGAATCGCTGTTTGGAGTGGCCAGTGTCTTATGATCTACAAAGTTCAATAAAACAATCAGGGCTGTAAGGATGCACTTCATAGTAGGTGAGGTTATCCGATCAAAATAGAAAAAGCCCCCGGTAAAACCAAGGGCTTTGTCTTGTTGTGTAAGCAAGTGTGATCAGGCTACTCCTGCAAAGGGATCATCAATTGATTCGCTTTGTGGTGTAAACCATTTCACGCCTTCTTCTGTCATGTAGGCACAGTCTTCCAGTCGTACGCCAAACTCTCCGTAGATAGAGATGTTGGGTTCAATACTGAAACACATGCCTGGCATAAACGGTTGTTTGTTGCCCAATACCATGTTGCCCCATTCGTGGCCATCCATACCAATGCCATGACCTGTTCGGTGCGGCAAGCCCGGTACTTTGTAACCCGGACCATAGCCGGCATCCACCAATACTTTTCTGGCTGCGATGTCTACATTCTCACAAGGATCTCCAAGCTTGGCAGCTGCAAATCCTGCAGCTTGTGCTTCTTTCTCAAGGTTCCAAACTTCACGCTGCCTGGCTGTGGGCTCGGCACCGAATACAACAGTTCTGCTAATGTCGGAACCATAACCACCCACACTGCAGCCACCGTCCATCAATACGATATCTCCTTTTTTGAGATATTGCTGCTGAATGCTCCCATGAGGATAAGCAGAAGCTTCACCAAAATTGACAATGCATCCACCTCTTGCTCCAAGTTTTTTATGAACCAGGGTGAACAGTTCCTGAAAATCCTGAGGGGTCATACCTTCTTGCAGCATACCTGCACAAATCTTGTGAGCCCTAAGGGTAATATCGTTGGCACGTTGCATCAGCGCAAGCTCTGCAGGTGACTTAAACATTCGGCAGGGAATGGTCACCGGATCTCCACTCACATAGTTGAGGTGAGAAGCTTCCTTTCTAATTCCATCAAATAAGAAAAATCGTACCCGCTCTTCCATGGCAATGGACCCACTGCTGATTCCGTAATCCTTGAAAGCAAGGGCCACTTGTTTGTAAGGACTTTCATGTTCTTCCCATACCCTGATGTCGTTGCCAATGGTCATCAACTCTTTTACACGTTCAGCTTCAAAAGCCGGGCTAATGTATTTCACTTCTCCTTTGGCGGGCACAATGGCAGCCATCATCCGCTCACTGGTGCCCCATCGGATGCCGGTATAGTATTCCATGCTTGATCCACCATCCAGATACAACGCCTTGATGTTATTTTCAGCCATCAGCCTCTGCGCCTTTTCAATTCTGGCTTCCCTTTCAGTTACCGTTATGGGTTGAATGTCCTTGGTCATGGACGTGAGTTTGTCCAGCTCAACATTTTCCTTGGGAGATTCAGCTGCGGGAGCAGAGCACGATGCAAGGAATGCAGCGCCTGCAGTTCCGCTGGCGGATAGCTTAATGAAATCTCTTCTTTTTATGGCCATGCTATATTATTTATATATGCGTATCACTTATTTCATCATTCAGGCAAAGGGTTGATCGATGGCAGGGCTGGGTTGTGTAAACCACTTGATGCCTTCCTCCGTCATATAAGCACAGTCTTCAATGCGTACACCAAACTCTCCATAGATAGAAATGGTAGGTTCAATGCTGAAGCACATGCCTGGCTTCAAAGGTTCTTTGTTTTCCAATACCATATTGCCCCATTCGTGCGTATCCAATCCAATACCATGTCCGGTACGGTGTGGACATCCGGGTACTTTATAGCCTGGGCCAAATCCTGCATCGGTAAGTACTTTGCGTGCGGCAATGTCTACGTTCTCACATGGATCACCTAACTTGGCTGCGTTGAAGCCTGCATTTTGTGCTTCTCTTTGCAGGTTCCACACTTCACGCTGACGGGCTGTTGGTTCGGCACCAAAAACGATGGTTCTGCTGATATCAGAACTGTAGCCTTCCACTTTACAAACGCCATCCATCAACACGATATCACCTTTTTTCAGATACTGTTGTTGAATACTACCGTGTGGATAAGCGGAAGCCTCACCAAAGTTGGCACCTATGCCTCCTTTTACCCCCAGTCGCTTGTGTGCTTCTGCAGTGATAGCTGAGAACTCCTGAGGAGTCATGCCTTCTTCCAGCATCGCAACACTCGCCTTATAGGCTTCGATAGCGATGTTGTTGGCCTTTTGTAACAAGGCGAGCTCGGCAGGACTCTTGTACTTACGGCAGGTGGCGCTTACAGGGTCGCCACTTACGTAGTTAAGGTGACTGGCTTCTTTGCGGATACCATCAAAGAGGAAAAATCGTACCTGCTCTTCCATGGCGATATTGCCGCTGCTAATTCCAAAATCTTTCAGGGCAAGGGCAACTTGTTTGTATGGACTTTCGTGTTCTTCCCATACCCTGATGTCGTTGCCTATGGTCATTAATTCTTTCACCCGCTCGGCTTCAAAGGCAGGGCTGATGTATTTTACTTCACCTTTGGCAGGAATAATGGCGGCCATCATGCGCTCGCTGGTTCCCCAGCTAATGCCGGTGAAATACAGCATGCTGCTACCACCATCCAAATACAGGGCTTTGATATTGTTTTCAACCATCAGTCGTTGAGCCTTCTCTATTCTGCTTTCTCTTTCTTGCACTGTAATGGGCTGAACATCACCGGTCATTGGCTTCAGTTTATCCAATGGACCTTCTGACTTGTTCTTGGCGGCAGATTCAGCGGGTGAAGAACAGGCCCCAAAGAAGGCAGCTCCTGCTGTAGTTCCTGCGGAAAGTTTAATAAAATCCCGTCTTTTGATTGTCATAGAATGAAGTTGGTTTAAAAATTATGCAGTCTAAGGTTGTGTAATTCTATAAATTATTGAACTCATTTATACATAAACGGTTCAGGATGATGCATCACGGTTTACAGCCACTTTTTCCTCTTGAAAAAAATAATCATCGCCACCAATACCAAAAACATGATTACCCACACTCCAAAATATCCATATTTCCACTTCAGCTCCGGCATATTTTCAAAGTTCATCCCGTAAACACCTGCAATAAATGTGAGGGGGATAAAAATCGTAGCTACCGTGGTAAGTACTTTCATCGTTTCATTCATCTTTTGACTCAATGAAGAAAAATAAATGTTGGTCAGGCTTTCCAACGCAGCATACGTGGCATTGGCTTCTTCAATGGCGTTGGTGCAACTGTTCTTCAGGTCACGGAAGTATTTCCTGTTTTTCTTATCAATGAAATGAGTCCTGTCCTTCATGATGTTGGTGAGGGCTTCCTTAAAGGGTGACAGGGACTTCTTGATCTTGTCTACATCCTTTTTGTTTTTCTCTATCAACAGCAGGGTGGATTGTTTGGGATTGGTAATGGTTTCCTTTTCGATAAGGGTTACCTCGTGGTTGATAAAATCCAACGTCTCAAAATAATTATCGAGAATTGCGTCCAATAGCTGGAACAACAGGAAGTCACACTCGCGTTTTCTGATGAGCCCCAGGTTGTCCCTCAGTTTGGTGCGGATGTGATCAAAATGATCACCTACTTCTTCCTGAAAGGAAATCACATAGTTTTTTCCCAAGACAAAAGACAGCTGCTCAATCTTCAACTGCTGGGACTCATCCTTCAGAATCGACTTTACACTAAAGAAAATGTAGTCATCATAGTCATCTACTTTAGGACGCTGCGTTGTATCGATAAGGTGCCGGATAGTGAGGCGCTCCAGTGCCAGGGACTTACCGATGTTTTCCATTAAGTTTACATCGTGGATACCGTGAAGATTGAGCCAGTAATTATTTTCAGTGTCATCTTTTTGAATTCTGATGTAGTCATCAAGATTCATTGATTCATCGCATCTTTCTGCATTGTAAGTAAAAAGCTGGAGTTGCACTTCCTCCATTTTTTTCTCTCCAATGAATGTTAATTCACTTTTACCCTTTGCCTCGCTTTTTATTTTGGAATAAAAGTTAAAATCGATGCCTGTGATGCTACCGGTAATGTTGGTGAGTCCGCGCAAACTCTTTTTTAGCACCTCATCAGGGTTTTTTAAGGCATGGATGAGATTGTCGGGTTTGAAGGGCTCCAGTAGTTTCTCCGGCTTGAAAGTTTTCTTTTCGTTTTTCATTGATAGCATAGGAAGTATGGTAAAAATAAGTCATTTCACCTGTTATCTTAAGTATTAATGGAAGTAATGGCATGCTTGAACCTGGTTTGTTCACCGGTAGGTCATCCTGTTCCAAGCGTACTAAATATAACTGACGCATAGTTTTCACGGCTATCACTAAAGTGCAATGCCACCGGAAACCGTAGGAACTGAGGCAAAAGTATCCAAGTCCTTATTTCTGGGGGCATTTGTTCTTACAGGCAAATAAAATGTTGGTCTTCCTTGATTAATAATCGAAAAGAATACATTTATCTTTGTAAGGTGGAAAAAGTAAGAAAAGCAGGCATTTTAGTTTTAGGGCTGTATGCCTTTATTCTTGCTATTGGCAGCTACCTCTTCACTTCCCAGGAGGCGGTTCAGTTCACCAAGTCCTCCTCAAGTCATCAGTTCTCACTTGCCTCATCAGATCTCTTTAGCGTCAACGTCACTTCAGAGCAGACGTACACCAGCCTGGATCAATCATCTTCTAAACTTGCCAAAGTAAACTTTGGTGATTACCTGTCTGCCGTTAAGGTTATCGAATCCAGTTTTGCCCATTTGCATACAAAGTACCTTGCCGCAATACGGGACAAGGTTTTTAAATTACAGTCACACAACATCATCTTTCCATTTCATTTCTTCTGGTAATCACCGGTAAGTAAGCGCTGATCCATTGGCAGCTTGAACAATAATGTATTCAGAGAATACATGTATTGAGTCATTTTCTTTTTTAACAATAAAACATTTTTGAAAGATGCATTTAGGAACAACAATAACAGGCGTATTGCTGCTGGCAGTATGTGTACTCCCTTTAGTAATTGCCAACAAAAGAGGCATTAAAAGAGTCAAGGCTTTTCTGGACAAACTTCATGACCTGGCCAACAGGCACAAGGGAAAAATTAATGAGCATGAAGTATGGAACGGGACGGCCATTGGTATAGACAAAGAAGCCATGAAGCTTTTTTTCATCCGTACCTATGGCGAAAACCTGGAAGAAAAGGTGGTTAACCTGGCAGAAGTGCAGCAGGTAAGAGTAAGCAACAAGAGCAGAACCATAAAAAGCAGTGATGGCGACATCAAAATGATAGAAAGACTGGATCTTGTATTTTCATTTATTGACAAGAGTAAGCCTGAGGTCATGATGGAGTTTTATGACAACCATCGGGATAACCTGACTGTAGATGGTGAGTTTCAGTCGGTTACAAGATGGCACAAAGTTGCCAGCGAAATGGTGGAGGACATTAGAAAGAGCAAGCGAAACTTCTAACTTAGTTCGTTATACAAATAGCTATGGTTCGGTTTAAGTAGATCGTTTTATATATTTGAGATATAAAACGATCTACTAATATGAAAAAATACTTTACCCTGCTATTGGGTATCCTTGTAAGCGGCATTGCGCTCGCACAGATTAAAACACCGCCTGCCAGTCCTACGTTCGAATTGAAAGGTACGGTTGGTTTTGCGGAAGTGAAAGTGGTGTACTCCAGACCCAGCGCCAACGGAAGGCAAGTGGCTGGCAACCTGATCCCCTATAATGAGGTATGGCGCACGGGTGCCAATGCCTCTACTAAAATCAGCTTCAGTGAGCCTGTTAAACTTAATGGCAACAGTGTGCCTGCTGGAGAGTACGCATTGTATACCATCTTCACAGAAGAAAAAGCCACCATCATTCTCAGTAAAAATCTGAGCTGGTGGGGCGCCATAGGGTATGACCCTGCAGAAGACTTGCTAAGATTTGAAGTTCCGGTGAAGCACCCCAGCAGTCATTATGAAACTTTTACCATCAGCTTTTCCGACTTCAAAAGAAATTCGGCAAACCTCAATCTCAAATGGGAAAATACCAAGGCAATGTTCAGCATTGAATCGGATGTTGATGCAAGGGTAATGGCCGACATCAAAGCGCAATTGATTGATGCCAAAACGCCCAACGCAAGAAGCTACTACGATGGCGCTGCCTATTATTTTGATACAGACAGGGATCCTAAGCTGGCATTAACTTGGATCACCAAAGCCATTGAAATGAATGAAAACCCTCAATACTGGATGGTGCACCTCAAGGCTAAAATATTGGCGAAAAACAACAACAAACCGGAAGCCATTGCTACCGCTAAAAAATCCATGGAAATGGCCAAAACTGCTGGCAACATGGACTACGTAAAACTCAATGAACAACTGATTGCCTCACTGAAATAAAGATGGGCAGGTACCGCGATTGGATCATAATGGCCGGAGCGGTTATCTGCTTTATTGAATTTTTGACAATCGATCAAATGCCATCACCTGAAAATGCCCAACTCACAGGCATACTTCATGTGATGGCTTCTGTTTTTTTACTGCTCACCCTCATCCTTTACCTTTCTACCTGGAAGTGGGCGTGGATATTGATACTGCGTGTCATCTTTGCCGGATTCATTGTATTGATGATGGGGTACGCCTTCAGGCGTGGGATGGAAATGCTTTCCCTTTTTTAACTTCGTGGGTTATTCTTAATAGACATTCCAACTTCGGACGTTAGTGTTCGATATCGAAACCCTTTTGCCCCACATAGGGCTGATTCCATCCTTTTATGACCGTTGGCGCAGATTGGCACCCTAGTTGTCATAGGTCGACTTTGCCTAAATTCTGAATTCAATGATTAAAAGCTATTTTTTGGTGGCCCTTCGCAGCCTGATGCGAAACCGACTTCACGCAAGTATCAACATCCTGGGTCTTGCCATTGGTATGACCTGTTGCATTCTGATCATGTTGTTTGTTCAGTTCGAATTGAATTATGACAGGCAAAATAAAGATGCTGATAAAATCTATCGCATCGTCACAGATCTTGAGGCCAACAATTGGGCCATTTCAGCTTTTCCTATGGGTGCAACACTAAAGGAAAATTTTGAAGAAGTAGAAAAGTATACACGTATAAAACCTATAGAAGTTTTTATTCAAAACTATGACAAGGATATAAAGATCAAGGAGAAAGTATTCTATGCCGATAGCTCTGTGTTTGATGTGTTGGACATCGCCCTTATTAAAGGCAACCCGGCCACTGCATTGGCCGAAATCAATTCAATGGTAATTACACCAGAGAAAGCACGTGCTTATTTTGGAGAAGAAGACCCCATTGGGAAAACCTTGACAATGCTAGGAAACAACCGTGAGTTTAAAATTACCGGCATATTCGAACCCTTGCCATCCAATTCTCATGTACACATGAACATGATGGCTTCCTCCGACAGCTACCAGCTGATGCGTGCCGACAACAATACCGGTTGGAATTACTTAACCAATCATTACACTTACCTGGTACTTCAAAAAAACATAGATCACCTCGCGTTCGAAAAAAAGATTTCCTCCTTTTTGGATGAATACCATCACCTTTCTCCCGATGATCCTCGCAATGTGGTCAGGTTACAACCACTTACTTCCATTCACTTGTATTCCAACAGGGGCCTGGAAATAGAAGCCAATGGCAGCATGAATACAGTTTATATTCTTTCAGCCATTGGATTTTTTATTCTCTTGATAGCCTGCATCAACTTCATGAACCTGACTACCGCACAATCATTGAAAAGAGCGCGGGAAGTAGGCATACGCAAAGTAGTGGGAGGGCGCAAAGATCAGCTAGTCTTCCAATTCCTGAGCGAATCGGTGGTGATCAGTGTGATTTCACTGCTGCTCTCTGTAGTTATTCTTTCTGCCATTGTACCGATGTTCAATGACATGACCGGAAAACAAATTGTACTCAACCCACTGGACAATGGATTCATTGTACTGGCGTTTCTCTTCATTACATTTTTTGTGGGAGTATTGGCAGGTACCTATCCAGCCTTCTTCCTGTCCGGCTTTCAGCCAACCCTGGTGCTAAAGGGAAAATTTATTTCCAATGCAAAAGGCCAGCTGCTGAGAAAAGGACTGGTGGTGTTTCAGTTTGCCATTGCCTTTGTTATTATGGTGGGTACCTATATTGTGTATGAACAATTGGATTACATGATGAGCAAGGACATGGGCTTTGACCGTGAGCAAGTCATGGTCATACAGATGCCAAGAGACAGCGTTGGTGACCTGACCATTAAGACTGAAATAACTCGCCTGGCTGGAGTGCAAAGTGTAACCCGATTTGTAGAAATGCCTGGTCGAATGGTGCGCACTTCTACCGTCTGGTACGAAGGGGTGGAGAACAACGTCCCTGAAAACCTTTACCTCTTCAGCGGTGATCATGACTTGCTCAAAACCCTGGACATGAAGTTGAAGACCGGAAGCTACTTTGATGTGAACACACAACAATTCTATAAAGAGTTTGTCATCAACGAAACGGCCTTGAAACACTTTGGCTGGAAAATGGAAGAAGCCGTAGGCAAGTTGATGGACATAGGAGGTAGGTCAGAGGAGCCGGGCCGGGTGATTGGCGTAGTGGAAGATTTTCACTTTAAGCATCTTCACGATCAAATCGACCCGCTGGTCATGTACCTGGAGCCTAATTTTGAAGGACGTTTTATGGCCATCAAAATAAAATCAGATAACCTGAAAGGACAGATCAGCAGCATTGAAAGAACATGGAAGACGCTGCTTCCTCAATATGAGTTTGAATATGTTTTTCTGGACGAAACTTTCGACAAACTGTTTGATGAAGAGAAAAAACTGGGACAGCTTTTTAGCATATTCTCAGGATTGGCCGTATTCATTTCATGTCTGGGTCTGTTTGGACTGGCCTCCTTTACCCTGGAGCAGAGCCGCAAATCAGTAGCCGTGAGAAAAGTACTGGGGGCAACGGTAGTGGGCATCGTGCTGATGATGTCGCGCGATTTTCTCAAGCTGGTGTTTTTGGGAATGTTGATTGCCGCTCCAGTCGCTTACTTCTCTATGAACAAATGGCTGGAAGGTTTTGCTTATAATGTTGGCTTTGTGTGGATGGTGTTTTTGTATGCAGGCATGGTAGGGGTGCTGGTAGCATTTGGTACGGTAAGTTATCATTCGCTCAAGGCTGCTATCTCCAACCCGGTAGATTCACTTAAGGAGTAATGAATCGTCTTTAAGAAATAAAAGAGGGGCAGTATTATACTGCCCCTTCTGATTTATTTTAATCCCCAGATTTACTTCACAATGGGTATCCTGATCAACGATGGATATTTTTTGGAATGATGAATGGTGTTATGTGCCACCACGCCTTTGGCTTCATCATAGTTATTGCCTCCAGTATTCAGGTTTCTGTCAAATCGAGGAAAATTACTGCTGGATATTTCTATGCGAATGCTGTGACCCGCAGCAAAATAATTGCTGGTAGACATGGGAGATAACTTAATGGGGTAAACCTTACCCTTCTCCATGAACACTTCTTTGTCGTAACCTTCACGATAGCGCACGCGCTGAATGGTCTCATCCAGGTTGTAGGCCTTGCCATCTGGATACACATCAATGAGTTTGATGGTTACGTCTGTGTCTTTGACATCCGATGACAGGTACAATGTGCTTTCAATGAATCCACTCACTTCAATGCCCTCTTTAAGTGGTGCCGAAGTATACACTAAGATATCATCTCTTAATTCCATTTCAGACTGATCGAATGCTCCGCCTTGTACAGCATTGCCGGTGCAGCACACGTTGCCGCCATAAGATTTTACAGGATTCATTGGATCATAGGTGAAAGTATCAGGCTGGTCCTTACCGGGGGCTTTGGCTACCAGTTGCCCGTCACCATTTCTGGTATTGGCTTTGCCACCACTGGTAAGGTAAAAGTCGGTCATCACTACTCCTTGGGGCGGCCAGGTATCCGAAGATTGCCATTGGTTGGTGCCCATGGTATAATATTGTACACGTGGAGTCTTTGATTTGAAATCATTGGCTTCACCTTTCAATGTCAGGTCAAACCATTTGTAAATCTGATCATCATAATCGAGGCGGGCATCCCCAACACTGCGCTCACCTACGATGGTATTTTCTGTGGCACGTTTGTAGGCACAATGCAAAGTAGGGGCAATCACCAGGTATTGGTTGTCGGCTACTTCAGGGCTGGTGGCATTGTTGCGCACATGGTTGAACAAAGTCAGGTTGGGACTGGATGACACATCGTACCAGGACACAAACCAAAAGCCGGGCACATTTAAAGGTTTGTCATCATGGTACAAGCCGCCTTCAAACCAGGCCGGATCGTTAGGCTTGCGTGGAATCATCTTATCATAAACTCCTTTTGAGCCATTCACATTTTTAATGATGTCTTTGACAGGAAGGTGACTAAGACCATACGCCCAATCTACTCTCGGCATCTCTGGTGCCAGATCATAGAAGCGTTGCACCCTTTGCAAATCCGACTGGGTAATGTCTTTGGGGAACATCGGTCTGAACTCGTCTACTTGTGTGCCATACAGCCATGAGATAAACAACATTTGTGTGGCACCACCCCGGTACCAGTTGCCTTGTTCGTAAAATTCTCCAACACGCCCTACGCCTGCACCAAATCCCTGGGCTACCATGGCGCCATGAGAGGGGTGATCCAATGCGGCCACGGCCATTTGCCACTCGGCCGTAGAAGAACATCCCAGAGTACCAATTTTTCCGTTCGACCACGATTGTTTGGCCATCCAGGAGAATGCATCGTAACCATCGGTGGTAGGAGGCCCCAGAATATCCCATTTTCCTTCTGAAAAGAATTTTCCTCTTTCGTTTTGTACCACGTAAGCATATCCCCGCGAAACGGCATCGTAGGCAGCCTGATAGGATCTGGTGCGCTCTTCACCATCACCCCAGGTATTGAAATTGTAAGGTGTCTTCGAGAATATGATGGGTACTTTCTGATCGCCTTTAGGTCGATAGATATCGGTGGCTAGTCTTATGCCATCGCGCATGGGCATCATCACCTTTTGATCGATGATGGCGATTTTTTCCAACTGTTCATAAGTGATCTCCTGTGCGTACAGTACAGAGGTCGCTCCGCTAAGTAGGAGCAAGAGTAAAAAACGGATCTTCATAAGTCTCAAATTTAGTCTGGTGAATATATTGATATGCACGTAGAAATAAAATATGGGACATTCAGATGACCAATCACCACACCTGCTATTGGCGAGCTTATATCTTGTCTACCACTACTTTATAGGTAGGATCTTCCAGAATGTTCACCTCAATGATGTCGTTGGCATTGTGAAGTAAGAGGCGGCAGTCGGCACTCAGGTGTCGGAGATGGAGTTTCTTGCCTACTTTCTTATAGCGCTCGGTTATTTTGTTCAGCGCTTCTATGCCCGACATATCCGTGATCCTGCTCTCTGAGAAATCAATGATCACTTCATTAGGATCATTGAGCACATCAAACTTCTCATTGAAGGCAGATACTGATCCGAAAAATAAAGGCCCAAAGATTTCATAGTGTTTTACACCAGCCTCATCAACATACTTTCTGGCGCGAATACGTTTGGCGTTTTCCCAGGCAAAAACCAGTGCAGCGATTATTACACCTATCAATACCGCCAATGCCAGGTTGTGCAAGAGCACAGTCACCAGCATTACCGTTACCATCACAAAAATATCTGACTTCGGCATTCTTCTGAAAGTTCGGAGACTGGCCCACTCAAAAGTGCCAATAGCCACCATGATCATCAGTCCGGTGAGTGCCGCCATTGGCAGCTGTTCGATCAGGCTGGCGCCAAACATAATGAACACAAGCAGCATTACTGCCGCTATTATGCCAGACAACCTTGCCCGTGCTCCCGATGAAATGTTGATCAAGCTCTGACCGATCATGGCACAACCACCCATACCGGAGAAAAATCCTGTAACAATATTGGCGGCACCCTGTGCCACTGCTTCTTTGTTGCTTCGTCCGCGTGTTTCGGTGATCTCGTCTATCAGGTTGAGCGTAAGCAAACTTTCAATCAAGCCTACACCCGCTACAATCAGGGCATAAGGAAAAATAATTTGAAGCGTTTCAAAATTGAAAGGCAGATTGGGAATATGAAAAGGAGGAAAGCCGCCTTGAATGGAGGCAATGTCACCAACTGTTTTGGTGTCGATGCTAAAGCCGATAACGATGGCAGACACGACAAGTATGGCAGTGAGCGAAGAGGGAACGGCTTTCGTAAGCTTGGGCATGCCCCAGATGATGAACATGGTGAGCAACACGAGTCCCAGCATCAGCCACAGAGATGTTCCGCTCATCCATTGCAACATACCGGATGGGCCGATCTCTTTGAATTGATCCAGCTGGGAAAGAAAGATAACGATGGCCAGTCCGTTTACAAATCCAAACATAACAGGATGCGGCACCAGCCGGATGAATTTACCCAATCGTAGTACGCCAGCAGTTACCTGAATGATGCCCGCCAGCACCACCGTAGCGAAAATGTATTCTACACCGTGCGATTTGGCCAGCGCTACAATCACCACGGCTACAGCTCCGGTGGCCCCAGAGATCATGCCCGGCCTTCCACCAAAGATGGAAGTGATCAATCCGATGGTAAAAGCAGCATACAAACCTGTAAGTGGAGATAAGCCGGCAATCATGGCGAAAGCAATGGCCTCAGGCACCAGCGCCAGGGCTACGGTGAGCCCGGAGAGTATTTCGATTTTGTAATCGACCTTTTGTTGCAGATCAAACAGGTTGAGGTATTGCTTCATGTTTTACCGGTAAAAAAGTTGCAAAAGTACAGAAAAGGAGGCAATAAGTTAGCCACGGGACAAACATGGCTCAGATAGGTTAAAGGTACCCCTCCTTCACGAAACTCCGGCACTGTACTGAATTAATCGCTAAGGAGGGACACCATCCCAACAGGAAGTGCTGTATCACATGACCTAAAATGATAAAATTCCGTGTTAATTTGCTTTTCCTAATTGCAAGCTGGTTTTTAATATATAAACTAACCCATGATCTACATCACGCAGCTTATCTATATCATTGACGGCCAGGAAAAAGTGTTCGATGAATTTGAAGCCGTGGCCATACCTATCATTAGAAAATACAATGGCAGTCTCCTGCTGAGGGTGAGGCCTGACGACAGCGCCTTCATCGAACATCAGATGGAGAAGCCATATGAAATACATTTGGTCGCATTCGATTCGGATCATGACTTTGAAAACTTCAAACAGGATGAAGAACGCAAAAAGTTTTTACATTTAAAGGAACAGTCCATCAGGGCTGCTATCCTGTATCAGGGAACAAAATTATGAACGATGTTGCAGGATTGATGGTTTGATGTATTTATAACAAGTGCGCTAAAGTGAGAAACATGAAAATATTAATAGTAGGAGGTAACGGTACAATAGGCAAAAGAGTGAGCACCCATTATTCGGAGAAGGATGAAGTGCTTATTGCAGGACGCACCAAAGGAGATGTCACGGTAGATTTGGTGGACTCCAGGTCCATAAAGCAGATGTTTGAAAAGACGGGTAAACTGGATGCGATCATCAGCATAGCAGGGGAGGCCAAGTGGGCCAATTTCAAAGACCTGACAGAAGAAGATTATTACATAGGACTGAAGAGTAAATTGATGGGGCAGGTAAACCTGGTGCGCATTGGTCAACACTACCTCAACCCTAATGGATCGATCACACTCTCAACAGGTATTCTGGCTGACGACCCGGTGGTGAAAACCGCCAGTGCCGCCATGGTAAATGGAGGCATCCACAGTTTTGCCAGGGCAGCAGCACTGGAACTGGAAAATGGAATTCGTCTTAACGTAGTGTCACTGGGTATGGTGGAAGATGCCTACGACAAATACAAAGATTATTTTCCGGGCCACAATCCCATTCCCATGAACAAAGTGGTAAATGCTTATGTGCGCAGTGTGAACGGAAAAGGAAATGGAGAGATTATACGGATTTATGAATAGGATTTTATATCAGAGTACACCTCGCGGTACACTTAGGAATTACTTTTGCATATACTCCTGCCACGTCACCAGCAAATACTTCTCCTTGCCCTTTTCCTTTAAGGACAGGAATCCATACTCGTAACAAAATAAGTAGACTTGTCCATTCTGGTTTTTCCAATAGTGGGTAAAGAACTTAGGGTTGAATCCGTCTTCCAGTAATTTTTCTTTACGAAGGGTAGTGAAGCCGCTTTTATTATAATGTTTAAGAATTTTACGGTTGGTTTTCAATTGCTTGTCCACCTGTAAATAGAATGTTTCTTTGAGCAATCGATTGGCGTATTGCGCTGCAGATCGGCAGGTAGGGGAGCAGTAGATTTTGTCTTTTCGCCCTTTTATGGTTTCTCCGCAAGTAGGACAAACATTCATGGTCACAAAATTACATGTTGAATATACGTATATTATGCGCTTAATATCGCATTCCGGGATTCTTCTTTAATAAGATTTGTCCTCATGGAAAAATTGCACAACATCACCCTGCGCCATTATATTATCAACAACGAGAAATGCATTGGTATTGTGTTTTACCCCAACAAGGTTATTCAGGCGCTTGTAAAACAATTGCCCAATGTAAAATGGAGTGAGGAGCATCAGGTGGTATATCTGAAAAACACCCATCAAAACTTAGATGCCATCTATTCCACGTTCCGCGGTGTGGCCTGGATAAATGTTCGCTACTTCTTTAAAAACAGGCCTGTAAATATTCAAGGTAGCGGCAATGGCGACATTCGCTGGGCAGAGAACAGAATTTTGAAGGAAGATTACAAATCCTGTCCTAAGGAATACCTCCAAAAGCTCGAATTGAAGAAATATTCCAATAATACCATTCGTGCCTATGTACGATGCTTTGAGCAGTACCTCAACCACTATAAAGATGCAGATCCCAATGAGCTGAATGAGCTGCACATCAAAGATTACCTATCCTCACTGGTAAAAAAGAAGGTTTCTAACTCCCATATCAATCAGTCCATAAATGCCATTAAATTCTATTATGAAATCGTGCTGGACATGCCCAATCGCTTTTATGACCTGGAGCGACCGATAAAAGAGCAGAAACTGCCCAAGGTGATCAGCAAAAAGGAGGTTTTGGCTATAATTAAAAACACGGCCAATATTAAGCATAAATGCATAGTAGAACTGCTGTACTCCGCAGGTTTACGAAGGTCTGAATTGTTGAATTTGAAACTTACCGACATCGACAGCGAAAGGATGATGATAAGGATTGAGGGAGCTAAAGGCAATAAGGACAGGTATTCGCTATTATCGATTAATGTATTGGAAGATTTACGGGTGTATTTTAAACAGTGGCGACCCCAAAAGTACTTATTTGAAGGGCCAGGAGGAACCCCATACACAGGCACCAGTGTAGAGAAAATTGTAAAAAATGCAGCCAGGAGAGCGGGTATTTATAAATCAGTAAGTCCCCACATGCTCAGGCACAGTTTTGCCACCCATCTGTTGGAAAACGGCACGGATTTAAGGAATATCCAAGTACTTTTAGGGCATAATTCACTAAAAACCACGGAAGTTTATGCACATGTTGCCACCAACGCTTTTGACAAAATCAAAAACTTATTAGATTGAGAGTAAAAGGGATTTATCACACATATAACGCATACCCAATTGTTGTATGCAATTCCAGGCATCTGCTTAAGCAACATTTTTGCTGATCATCATTAG